>CETB01051774.1_pt1 | contig 18213 bp, 21 predicted proteins | sample 356381 | NCBI WGS metagenome assembly CETB01 (sample SAMEA2622545, study PRJEB7988) | marine metagenome | biome: marine biome (ENVO:00000447); feature: deep chlorophyll maximum layer (ENVO:xxxxxxxx); material: "saline water (ENVO:00002010), including plankton (ENVO:xxxxxxxx)" | depth 155 m | reverse complement strand
CCAATAGTTGTCATAATTTTTCTTTGTATATTTGAAATTTTGTTGTGCGGATGCAAAACAAATAAATTAATATTTTTTCTATCATTTAATGCTGCAATTGCAGCCGAACCTGTATCGCCAGAAGTAGCAACTATAATATTAATTTTATTGTCTGAAGAAATATTAAATTCCTCATACATGTTTCCAAGAACTTGCATTGCTATATCTTTAAATGCCAAAGTAGGCCCATGATAAAGTTCTATTAAATGCAAATCTCCAAACTTTTTAATTTTAATAACTTCCTCAGATGAAAAAGTTTCGTAAGACTTTTTAATCATTTTTTTAAGATTATTTTTTTCTATACTTGGTGAGCAAAAATTAAATATTATTTCTGTTGCGAGATCAACGTAGCTCAAAACACTTAATTTTTTAAGTTCAGCTTCATTATACTTTTTAATTTGTTTAGGAATAAATAGTCCTCCGTCAGGAGCTAAACCTCTTAAAAAAACATCCTTAAAATTGTATTTTAAACTTTTATTCCTTGTGCTGATATATTCCACTAGCTAGACGAATTTTCTTCTTTTTTGAAATTTTTCTTCCAAGATCTATTAAGTAAACCAAGAAGAGTTAGCGAAACTACGATAATTAATAAAGCCAATTGACCCCCTGATGTCTCTGAGATACAGACGGCACACGTTTTAAATATTTCTGAGCTTGAAGTATCAATAATCATTTTTTAAAATATACAAATTGGATTATAGCTTGTTTTATGTTCTTTGTCACATTAGGGTCAACTAATAAAACCAGCGCGTATTTTTGTTTTTCTCCTACCTTTAAAGTTTGTTTCTCATAACAAAAACAGTTCATTTTTGTCATATAATCTTTCAGTTCAGGAGGGTAAACCTGAAAAGTCGCCATTGCGGAAACTGTTTTCTCTCCAAAATTTTCGACAGAATAATTTATTGTTTTTATTTCGCCAGGCTTAAGAATGATATTTTTTTCATCAGAATTAAATTTTAAAGATAAGTCTTTATGTACACTTGTAATTAATTCAGCTACAATTTGCTGATTACTGTTTGTATTATTTTTTTGAAATATTAAAGTAAAAATTGTAATCAAAATTAGAAAGCAAAGTAATACGAAAATTATTTTTTTATTTTTAGGCAAATTTATCCACTAAGATTGATATGAAAATTGCGAATAGATAAAGTATTGAAAAAGCAAATATTTGTTTAGAAATATTTTTTTCAGATTTTTTATCTTTTGTTTTTAAAAGCCTAAAACAAATAAAAATGTAATATGAACTTAAAGGAAAGGAAAACAGCAAATAAATAAGACCTAAAAATTCTAAATAATATGGTGCGACTGCCACTGGAAATAATAAAATTGAATATGCAAATATATTTTTTTTTGTAGTTTCTATCCCTGATGTGACTGGTAACATTGGTATATTAGCTTTTTTATAGTCCTCAGACTTAAAAAGACTTAAGGCCCAAAAATGAGACGGTGTCCAAACAAAAATTATTAAAAATAAAACGATTGGTTCAACTGAAACACTGCCTGTTGCTATCGCCCATCCAATTACAGGAGGTAAAGCACCTGCTGCCCCACCAATAACAATATTTTGCGGCGTCTTTCTTTTTAACCAGATAGTGTAAACAAAAACATAAAACAAAATTGTAACAGCTAGCAATGAAGCAGCAACAAAATTAGAAAAATAATATAAACCACCTACAGAAACAAAAGAAGATATAACACCAAAAATAAGTGCTTCTTTCTTAGTTAATTTCCCAGTAGGAATCGGTCTTAAACAAGTTCTGGACATAACTTTGTCAACATCAGCTTCATACCAACAATTCAAAGATCCAGCCGCGCCCGATCCAAGAGCAACGGCTGTTATTGATAAAATTGCATACCAATAGTCAACACTTTTAAAGGGAGCAATTAAAAAACCAACTACACAGGTAAAAATAGCAAGAGACATTACTCTTGGCTTCATCAATTCAAATAAAGCCTTCACATAATGAATGCTATCAAATTTAAACTCTCTAGTTTTTGTATTAGTATTTAACAATTGAAATCCTATTATGATTTATTCACCTAAAACAAAATAAATAAGTCTCGTGAAAACAGTATATTTTCCTTCAGCTACCATTAAACCAACGAAGCAGGCTATTGCTGTCATTGGCCAAAGCAAAACATTAACAAGAGTGTAACGCTCCCAAAAAAGATGCATAAAAAAAGCCATTATGAGACCGGCCTTAAGAAACATGAAAAATAAAATTAGAGACCATCTTAAAAGACCTTGGAATTGATACCAATCAACCATATAAGAAAAAAAACTTAAAACAAATAAAAGTCCCCAAATCCAAAGGTATATCCCTATTTTATGAGTTGAAGTTGATTTCTCTTTATTTTTTTTTATTTCTATATTTTCACTCATAATAAAACTTTACCAAAGATAGAAGAATGCGAAAATAAAAACCCACACTAAATCTACGAAGTGCCAATAAAGACCTAATATTTCAATTGAAACGTAGTCTGATTTCATTGTGGTGAAAAATCCACGTTTTCCTGTATCAAAGTCTCCCCTAAATACTTTTCTGGCAAAAATAAATAGAAATATCACACCTATAGATACATGGGTGCCGTGAAAACCAGTTATCATAAAAAAGTAGGACCCAAATTGACCTGCACCAAATGGATTTGACCACGGTCTTACTCCTTCATGAATTAATTTAGACCATTCATAAGCCTGCATCCCAACAAAGGTTAATCCGCCTATTGCTGTTGCAAAAATAAACCAGCCACACATTTTTTTATTTTTTTCATAACCATACTTAACAGCTAATGCCATAGTTCCACTGCTTGTAATAAGAACAAAGGTCATTATTGCAATTAAAAGTAAAGGTACTGGAACTCCCATAAAATCCAGTGAAAATACTTCGCTAGTATTTGGCCAGTCAACCACGGTTGAGGCTCGCCCTTTCATGTAAGAAATTAGAAAACAGCTAAATATGAAAGTATCGCTCAGTAAGAATATCCACATCATTGCTTTACCCCACTGAACTCCCTTAAATGCAGTTTGGTCTGAACCTAAATCATCAGGTACGCTTTTCCAGCCTTTAGGTAGATTTTCTAATGATGAGTCCGACATAATTAATATTCCTTAACTTGATAACATTAATCCAAAAAGTACTAACCAAACGACTAGTAAAAAATGCCAGTAAACCGCACAAATATCAATTAAATTAATTATCTCATCTTTTTTTAGAGTTTTGTTGATGAATTTTGAGGTTGTTTTTCCCCAAAAATATATACCACCAATTATATGAAGTCCGTGAATTGTAGTGAACAAGTAGAAAAAAGCGTTCGCTACATTGCTTGTAGCGTAATATCCAGTATTTAAAAGTTGATACCAAACTATGAGCTGACCAATTAAAAAGGAATAGGCAAGAAAACCAATAAAATATAAGCAATTTTTTGTTTTTTCATAAATTTCTTTGTTTGCATATTTTGTGGTTTGGTGAAAAACTAAACTACTAACAAATAAAATCACAGTATTAAACCATAGAAGCCATGGCTCTGGCATACTTCTCCAGTCACTAACTAACATTCGATCGGAATAGGCAACTATGAACAGTGAGAACAAAACGGTGCTAGCAGCCATAATTGTTCTCAGACCAAGTTTATGTTTGGTCATGCTTAATGTTTTGCCTTGATGTTCGTTATCAGCCTCTATTTGATCACTTTCCCAGGGCTTTTCAGTTAATAGCTGGAAAATACTTTTTTTTTTGCTCACGTCTTCTCAACTTTCGCTCCTACGATCTCACTTGGAGGTTGGTTTTGCGGTATATAATCTTCTTTTGCCCCAGGTACACTAAAGTCATAAGGCCATCTATAAACTTTGGGAGTTTCTTTACCCCAGTTACCATGCTCTGGTGGCATCTGTGGTGTTTGCCATTCTAGAGAATTTGCCTTCCATGGATTTTTTTCTGATTTCTTTCCAAGTCTTGCGCTTGCAAATAAATTGTATAAAAATAATAGTTGTGCTGCACCTACAATTAAAACTGCGATAGTGATAAATTTATTTAAAAGCAAAGTTGAAGTATCAATGTATGGACTGTCATAAATTTCAAAATATCTCCTTGGAACCCCTACAAAACCTTGATAATGCATTGGAAAATAGATTGCGTAAGAACCTATAAATGTAATCCAAAAATGAACTTTTCCTATAGTTTCGTTCATCATCCTGCCAGTTACTAACGGATACCAATGATAAATTGCTCCAAAAACAACAAGTATAGGAGCAATACCCATTACCATATGGAAATGGGCTACTACAAAATAAGTGTCTGATAATGGAACGTCTACTGTAACATTTCCTAAGAATAATCCAGTTAGACCTCCGTTCAAAAAAGTAACTATAAAACCAAGAGAAAATAACATTGGAAGTGACAATTGTATATTTCCTCTCCATAAAGTTAAAATCCAATTGTAAACTTTTATAGCTGTAGGAACCGCAATAATTAATGTTGTAGTTGCAAAAAAGAAGCCAAACCAAGGGTTCATTCCGCTTACATACATGTGGTGAGCCCATACAAAAAAGCTTAGTGCACCAATTCCTACAATTGCCCAAACCATCATTCTGTAACCGAATATTGTTTTTCTAGAGTGAACTGAAAGGAGATCAGAAACAATTCCAAAAGCTGGTAATGCAACAATATATACTTCTGGATGACCAAAAAACCAGAAAAGGTGTTGAAATAAAATTGGGCTCCCACCTTCGTGTGTTAGTTTTTCACCTAAAGATACCATAGCTGGCATAAAAAAACTTGTTCCAAGTAAACTATCCAATGTCATCATCAAACAACCAACTAATAAAGCTGGAAATGCAAACATCGCAAGCACTGTTGCTGTAAAAATTCCCCAAATTGTCAAAGGTAATCTCATTAATGTCATCCCTCTAGCTCTCAATTGAAGAACGGTTATTATGTAATTTAATCCACCCATTGTAAAACCTGCCACAAATAAAATTAATGAAACTAACATTAAAATTATCCCCATATCACTACCTGGAGTACCAGCTGTAATTGCTTGCGGTGGATATAATGTCCATCCTGCTCCAGTTGGTCCGCCAGGAACAAAAAAACTAGCAAGTAAAACTAAAACAGCGACAACAAAAGCCCAGTAGCTAAGCATATTTACATATGGAAATGCCATATCTCTTGCTCCACACATGAGGGGTATTAATAAATTTCCAAATCCACCTAAAAATAATGCTGTTAATAAATAAACAACCATTATCATTCCGTGCATCGTAACAAATTGGTAATATGATGCTGGATCAAGCCAACCAAGACCAGGGAAAGCTAATTGAATTCTCATTAACCATGACAAAACCAGACCTAAAAGACCTGTGCCTATAGCAGTTAAAGCATATTGAATACCAATATATTTTGCATCTTGAGAAAAAACATATGTAGTCCACCAACTGTGGGAATGGTATAATTCTTGATCGGGCAATTCTGCAGCTGGAACCGAGTCAATATCAGGACTTGATGCTGAAGACGCATCTGCTACGTAATCTGATTTAGCTTCTAGTTTGTGTTCGTAATCGTCTGACATAATTTATCTTTTATATAATTTATTCACCCTTTTTTACTAGTTGCAAATTGTCTTTCTTTTTACTTTTTGCTAACATTTTCTCAAATGTTATTTGTTTAGCTTCCCATTTTCTATAATCTTTCTCTTCCTCAACTATAACTCTTCCTCTCATTGCATAATGTCCTGATCCACAGTATTCGGCACATAAGACCTCAAAATCACCTACTCTAGTTGGTGTTAACCAATAATAAGTTATTATCCCAGGTACCATGTCCATCTTACCTCTGAATTGTGGAACATAAAAATTGTGTAATACATCAATTGTTCTTAGTTCAAACTTTACTGGTCGATCCTTCAATACATGTAACTCTTGAGCATCAACCAAAAGATCGTCTTTTCCATTCGGGTCTTCTAATATTAGGCCGAATGGATTTTCATCATTAATATATCTGATATCGGTCTTACCTAATTTTCCATCTTCTCCTGGCAATCTGTACTTCCATCCCCACTGATAGGCGAACACTTCTACTTTGTAAGCATCTTTTGGAACAGACACATATTGATTCCATACAACGAGGCCCGGGGCTAATAAAGCTGCAACCCCAATTGCAGTAGCCCAGGTTAATCTGCTCTCCAATTTTTTATCCTCTGGTTTATATTCCGCTCTTCTGTTTTTATCATAACCAAATTTCCAAACGCAGTAAGCTACAAAAAAACATATAGCTACAAACACTGCTCCGGTTATCCAAAATGTAAGGATAATCGTATCATCCATATTTCCCCAGTTAGATGCTACTTCAGTCCACCACCATGGCGACCAAAAATGAAATGCAATTGAACCAATTGTTATTAAAAATATACTTAATGCAACTATCATCTTATGCGTTTGTAATAATAAAAATTCCTATAAGCACTACACCTGCTATTAAAATATGATTACCTAAATCAATAAGACCCATCTTCTTGTTTTTGGGATCAATTAAATCTTTCCATTTAAATGGCACAGATTTTCTTTTAACTGCTATCTCTGCCTCATTCTCATTTTTTTCTAACCTTAAAGATACTGAGAAAAAAACAAAATAGATAAACAAGACTAGAAAAACGACTAGGCCAATCAATAGTGCATATGCTGTATTCATAATTTAATCTAACTATTACTATATATATTACTTATATTCATGTTTAATAAGGTTTTGCGACACTTTTGCAAGGGAAAAATCTAACAAAATTTAAGGTTTAATTACTGAAAATTAATATTATGACCAAGAATAGTTGTGGCGGCTATTGCTGCGGTCTCTGAACGTAAAATGTTTTCAGCTAAATTAAGAGATAAAGTTTTCTTGTTATCAACTATTAATTGTCTCTCGTTTTCAGAAAAATCTCCCTCTGGACCTACCAAAATACAAACGGGGGTTTTTTTTAGTAAAATATTTTTTATATTCTTAGAACCAGAGTTTATATCACAGAAAATTATAAGCCCATCCTTAGGAAATTTTTCTAGAAAATTTTTTAACTTTTGAATTTTTAAAATTTCAGGAACAGAAATTCTATTCGATTGTTCACTTGCTTCGACAAGAATTTTATTTGCCCTCTCTATATTTATCTCTCTTACTGTACTTCTTTCACATAACAATGGAATAAACTTTTGCACTCCTAATTCAGTTGTTTTTTGTAACATCAAATCTTGGGGAATTTTTTTTATAGTAGAAAAAGCTAACCAGAGGTCGTACTCCTTTTTTCGAAATCTTGTTAATTTTTCCACCCTAATTTTAGTAATTTCGTTTTCGTGGGATAAAATATTTGCATCCCATTCGCCATTTTTAGAGTTAAAAAGTGAAATTTTATCACCAGGTTTTAGTCTCATCACAGTTCTGATATAATGAGACTGTTTAATGGAAAGTTTTGAGATAACACCGCTTTTCAATTCTGCAGAATAAAAAAGTCTTGCTTTTGAACCCATGAAGAATTTATATAAGTTAAAATGCCAAAATCAATTATTATTAATAAGCATGGAGGCCCCGGAGTTTTAGAATTAGTGGACGTGAAAGTTGGCACCCCTGGCCCTAATGATATTAAAATTAAAAATTTAGCGATAGGGTTAAACTTTATTGATACCTATCACAGGTCAGGTCTTTATCCTTTGAAGTTACCTTCTCCAATAGGAATGGAAGGAGCAGGAATTATTGAAGAAGTTGGTTCTGCAGTAAAAAATTTTAGCAAAGGCGATAAAGTTACATACGCATCCCCACCATTAGGATCTTATTCTGATGTTAGAAATATTCCTGAAAAAATAGCAATTAAAATACCAGATGGAATTTCATATAAAATTGCTGCCAGTATTATGACCAAAGGTTTGACTGCGCACTACTTGCTGTTCAAAACGTATCAGGCTAAAGCTGGGCAAACAATTCTTTTTCATGCAGCGGCTGGAGGTGTGGGACAAATTTTTTGCCAATGGGCAAAAACTATTGGTTGTAAAGTTATTGGTACCGTTGGATCTGAAAACAAAGTTGAAATTGCAAAAAAAAATGGCTGTGATTTTGTTATTAATTATAACAAGGAAAATTTTGATAAAAAAGTTTTTGAAATCACTAATAATGAAGGTGTTGAAATTGTTTATGATGGTGTTGGTAAAGATACGTTTGAAAAATCTATAAATTGTTTAAAACCTAGAGGCATGTTGGTTTCATTCGGTAATTCATCAGGTGCTTTGGATCCTATAGATGTAAAAAAACACATCGCTTCTAAAAGTTTATTTTTTACAAGACCAGGCCTTACCCACTATGCCTCCGATAGAAATGAACTCATTGAAGGGGCTAATAAATTATTTGATGCAATTAAGTTTGGTAAAATAAAGATTGAAATTTTTAATGAATACCCCTTGTCTCAAGTGAAAAAAGCCCACGAAGATTTGGGTGCCAGAAAAATAATTGGACCAGCCTTATTAATACCAAATGAATAATCGAAAAATAATAAGCCCATGTATAAGTATCTGTAAAACTAATCCCTCAACTGGTTTTTGTTTTGGATGTGCGAGAAATGAAGAAGAGAAAAAGGTTTGGAAGGACCCAAATACAACTAATGAATGGAAAGAGGAAAATCTTAAAGTAATAATTAGTAGAATGACCGGATCCCAAATAAAAACATTTAATCAGTCATATGAGGAAAAAATTCAATTTGGAAAATTAGTTTACTCTAAAAAATTAAAAAACTAACCATAAGATCAAACCTACAACTGCCAATAATGCTACAAGAACCCTAACCCCAAATAGGTATCTTGTTAAATTTTTTGAATTTTCAATATCTTTTTGCTTTCCTGCTCCTAGCCTTATGACCAAATAGAAAGTCAACAAAAGAACTAATATGATTACGAGTAATACTGGTTTGCTAAACATTGTTAATTTGATGTTATTATTATAGGCAAAAATAATCCTAAAGCATACAAGAGAATTATTATTATAGATGCTATTATAAAGGCTCTAATTGCATTAATTTTCATAAGCTTATTTTCCATCAAATTTCATATCTGACAAATGCAATTTTAACGCATTTGTAGATAGAAAAATTTCCAATAAAAAAAGTAGTATTGATACAATCATTGATACACAACATGTTGCAAATATTAATCTAGCAACAAAGACTTTGTCTAAATAAAGTCCTAATACTGTCATCATATTAAACAAAAAACCCAATCCAGCTGCTCCAATAGAATATTTAAGATAATTAATTCTTTTACTTAAATTTTTAAGTTGTTTTTCCCACTCCGGTGGTATGTGTTTCTCAAATACATGCTCGTCATGAAGTTTTCTTATTAGAGCACTTAAAGTATGAAATCTATTACTGTAAACCGCCATTATTAAAGGGATTGCAGGAAACATTAAAGCTGTAACTGTATAATCTATATTCATATCGAATCGAATTGATTATGTATTTAGTGTTTGATATTTACAAGAACTAATAATGCCCATTCATCTAAAAAACTTCATTGAAGTAACGAGATTAACTAAGCCTATTGGTTTTCTTCTGTTGTTTTGGCCTTCAGCCTGGGGATTGTCGGTTGCTCATTTTTTTCAAAAAGATCTAGAGATTTTTGTTTATTATATTCTTCTTTTTTTTTGTGGTTCAATTTTAATGAGAAGTGCTGGATGCATAGTAAATGATATCATAGATGAAAAAATTGACAAAAAAGTTTATAGAACTAAGGGACGACCGATTGCGTCTGGCTCGCTAAGTAAAAATTTAGCTTGGACTTATGTTGTAATTTTATGTTCTTTTGCATTTTTGATTTTAATTCAATTTAATTTACTCACCATTTATCTTGGTATGTTTTCTATGATATTTGCTTTTACCTATCCTTTTATGAAAAGATTTACATATTGGCCCCAATTATTTCTTGGATTTACATTTAATTGGGGGATAATAATGGCTTGGGTCTCAATAACCAATGAGATTTCTTTTTTACCAATAGCACTTTATATAGGGGCCATATTTTGGACACTAGGATATGACACGATTTATGGATCACAAGATGTATCGGATGATGAAGTTATAGGTGTGAAATCAACTGCAATAAAATTTAAAAATAACTTAACTTTATTCGTGGGGATATGTTATTCAATAAGCTTCGTGCTCATATGTTTTGTAGCGATGAATTTAAAAATAAACTACTTTTTAATATTTTTGTTTTTATTTATGATCAGTCTTATTTATCAATTAAAAATTTTGAATATAAAAAAACCCGATAATTGTTTAAAAGCGTTTAAAGTAAATAATATTTCAGGATTATTCGTTTTTTTGACTTTTTATTTTTTAACAATCTAAATTTTATGACAATTAAAGAAATAAAATTTTATCTTAATCGGTTATATAAAAACTATATAAAAAAAAGAATCAAATATATATTTTATGCCTTGTCTTTATCAATAGTGGTTGCGGGCACAACCTCTGCAACTGCTTATCTTTTAGATCCGGCAATTAAAAGAATTTTTATTGATGGAAATAAAACATATGCAGCAGTAATACCTATATTAATTATTATAGTTTTTGCCGGAAAAGGTATTTCATTATATTTTGCTAGGTCAATAGTTATTGTTTTTGGTGCGAGAATAATTGAGGAGATATCAAACGAAATGGCAAAACATATATTGGTATCTGATACACAAAATTTAGAAACTAAACACTCAGGTAGATATATTTCTAGTTTTTTATATGATGTTGGGCAAATTCAAGCTCTTGTTAGTACGGGTGTATTAAATATTATGAAAGATACATTCACATTGACTGCTTTAGTTTGTTTAATGTTTTATCAGAATTGGAAGTTAGCATTATTTTCGCTTTTGATGATGCCACTAGCAGCATTCTTTGCTAAATCTCTTGGAAAAAGGATGGGAAAAGCAACGACTGCTGGAGCAGATTCAATTGGAAATTTCTCAACTTTTCTATCAGAAATTTTGAAAGCATCTAAAATTATTAAGATTTATCAAAGAGAGAATGATGAACAAGACAGATCAAAAAGGACTATCAAAGATGTTACTGATAAACAAATAAAATTACAAAAAATTTTAATTAGAGCTACTCCCATCATGGAAATATTAACGGGATTTATGATTGCAGGATTTATTTATTTTGCTGGAGCATTAATAGCTAGAGGTGAAATAGGAATAAATAACTTTTTTTCTTTTCTTGCTGCAATGATGCTGGCCTATCAGCCTATTAGGTCTTTGGCGACATTAAATATGCTAGTCTATCAAGGTACAGCTGCAGCCAAAAGAATATTTAATATGATTGATGAGGAAATAATGATTAAAGATGACAAGAGATTGCCGGAACTAAAAGTAAAAGACGGAAATATCTTGTTCAAGAATGTTTCTTTTCAATACAAAATTGGAAAAGAACAGGCTGTAAAAAATATTGATCTATCTATTGAGGGTGAAGAAATTACAGCTCTTGTTGGACATAGTGGTGCAGGAAAAAGTACAATAATGAATCTAATCCCAAGATTCTACCAGCAACAAAATGGCATTATATCAATTGATGGACAAGATATTACTAAAATATCTTTAGGATCTTTGAGAAATAAAATTTCTCTTGTCAGTCAAGACGTTGTGCTATTTGATGATAGCGTTGAAAATAATATTAAGTATGCAAAATTAAATGCTACAGAAACAGAATTAAAAAATGCATGTAAACTTGCTGCTGCAGATGATTTTATTGAAGAATTGCCTGAAAAATATCAAACGGTTGTTGGAGAAAACGGCATAAGATTATCTGGAGGACAAAAGCAAAGATTGTCAATAGCTAGAGCAATATTAAAAAATGCACCAATTATCTTGCTAGATGAAGCAACATCCTCTTTGGATGCTGAGTCCGAGTCAAAAGTTCAAAATGCTATATTTAATTTAACTAAAAATAAAACGACGTTAGTTATTGCTCATAGGTTATCGACTATTAAAAAAGCTAATAACATTATTGTAATGAAAGATGGAGGTATAGTTGGATCCGGAAAACATGATGATTTATTACAATCCTCAAAGGAATATAAAAACCTTTATAGCAAACAAGTAATTTAAAATTAATGGCAAGATTTTTTTATAATCTCCTAATAAACTTTTTTTATATCCCTTTTACTTTAATTATTCTTTTTAGAAAGATTTTAAATAAAGAGCACAATATCAAGTATAAAGAAAAGTTTTTATCTTTTGGGGTCAATAGACCTGATGGCTTTCTTTTCTGGTTTCATGCATCAAGCCTCGGCGAGTTAAATAGTATTATACCAATAATAGATTTTTACCTCAAAAAAAATCAAAATTATAAATTTTTAATCACAACAATTACTCTAAGTTCATATAACGAATTTAAAAAAAAATATGGTGATAACAAAAGGATTTTTCATCAATTTTTACCTTATGATATGAACTTTTTGATTAAAAGTTTTTTTAATAAATGGAAACCAAATATTATATCGTTCGTCGACTCTGAAATATGGCCGAATTTTATTTTTAAAATTAAAAAGGAAAAAATACCTTTAATACTTATAAATGCCCGTTTAACAAAAAAAACTTTTAAAAGATGGAAATTTTTAAAAAAATTTGCAAGCGAAATTTTCTCTTGTTTTAGTAGTTTTATTGTCTCTAATAAAGAAACATACGAATACTTAAGATACTTCAATGCAAAAAATGTCTTATATTTTGGAAATATTAAATTTTGCTCTTCAAATATTGAAAAAAATAAAAATTCAGATCATCAATTCAATAAAGTAATAAATAAAAATTTATGGTGTGCTTTAAGTATCCATCCAGGAGAAGAGGTATTTTGTGGCGCTGTTCAAAAAATAATTAAAAATAAGAATAAAAATTCAGTTGCAGTAATAATTCCAAGACATGTACATAAAGTTAAAAAAATTTATTCAAGTCTCATCGATATGGGTTTTAATGTACAAATTAAAAATGAAGATGACGAAATTGAGGGTACATCTGAGATAGTTATAGTAAATTATTATGGTGCTACTTTTAAATATCTTGAAAAAATAAAAAATGTATTCGTAGGTAAATCTATTATAAAAAAACTAAAAAATGATGGTGGTCAAAACCCCATAGATGCTGCAAAGATGGGATGTAATATATTTTATGGACCATATGTTTACAATTTTCAAGAAATTTATAATTATTTAGAAGACGAAAAAATTGCAGATAAAGTAAATAAACCTGGTATTTTAGCAGAAAAAATATTAAGAAATTTTGATTTAAAATCACAAAACAAAATACTCACAAGCGGTAAAATAGAAGAATATAGCAAAACAATTTTTAAGAATGTAATTAATGAGTATGAAAAATTTTTAAAATGAAAATAAAAAAACCTAGTTTCTGGGATAAAAATTATCTTACTTTTTTTTCAATAATATTGTGGCCATTATCTTTTATCTATAAATTTTTATTATTAATAAGAAAATCAACCTCAAATGAAAAACAATTCTCTAAGCCTATTATTTGTATAGGAAATATTTATATTGGAGGTACTGGCAAAACCCCTATTTCAATAAAGATATTCGAAATTTTTAAGAAAGAAAAAAATCCAGTTGTTATAAGAAAAAAATATGATGATCAAATTGATGAGGTAGAAATAATTAAAAAATATGCCAGGGTAATAATTGATAGTGATAGATCGGTTGGGATTCAGAAAGCTATAGATAAAAACCATGATTTGATAATTTTAGATGATGGTTTCCAAGATTTAAGTATTAAAAAAAATTTAAATATTATCTGTTTTAATAGCAGGCAAAAAATCGGAAACGGGTTAGTTATACCTTCGGGTCCATTAAGAGAAAGCCTTTCAGCTTTAAAAGAAAGTAAAATCGTTTTGATAAATGGAAAAAAAGATATCGAGTTTGAACAAAAACTAAAAAAATATAATCATAAATTAAAATTCTTTTACTTTAAATATGAGCTTAAAAATATAAACGAATTTAAAAATAAAAAATTAATTTGTTTTGCTGGTATAGGTAACCCTGAAAATTTTTTTTATATTCTCAGGGAAAATAGATTAAATATTGTGAGAGAGATAAAATTTCCAGATCATTACAAATTTACTCAAAAAGATTTTGAATATTTAATTGAATTGGAAAAAAAATATAATGGTAAGTTGGTTACCACAGAAAAAGATTTTTATAGAATAAGTCCTTTTGAGAGAAAAAGATTTGGAATGATACCGATTAAGTTAAAAATAGAAAAAGAGGAAGTTTTTATTAAATTTTTAAAGGAATGTATTTAATGAGAATATTTAAATATCTTGTTGAAGCTGTAATTATTTATTTTCTTTTCATACTTTTCAGAATTTGCGGGCTCAATATAGCAAGAAAGATTTCATCTTTCTTAATGAAAAAAATTGGTTTTATTTTCAGAAAAAAAAGTGTTGTTAGGAAAAATATTTTAAATGTTTTTAAAGATTATTCTGATACTCAAATAAAAAAATTAACGGATACGATGTGGGAAAATTATGGATATATACTCGCTGAATATATTTATTTAGATAGATTTCGTCTTAATAAATTTGCAAAAAAAAATATTAATTTAATAGGCGAGGAAAAACTGAAAAATATAATAGAGTCCAAAAAACCACACATATTTATTTCAGGACATTTTGGAAATTTTGAGCTTATGGCGATGGAGTTAGAAAAAAGGGGGGTTAATTTAGCTACAATTTACAGACCTCTTAATAATTTTTTTTTAAATCCTTTTATGTTGTATTTGAGAAAAAAGTATATTTGCAAAAATCAAATTAAAAAAGGATTACGTGGAACAAGAGACGTTATAAATTTTGCAAAACAAAGTTTCAGTATAGCACTTATGGTTGATCAAAGAGTGGGAGAATCGGAAAGATACCCTTTTTTTAATATACCAGCCCACACGACAACTATTCCAGCACAATTAGCACTTAAATTTCATATGGATATTGTGCCAGTCCATCTTAAGAGAGAGGAAGATAATTCTTTTACATTAGAAATTTTAGATAAAGTTCAAATTGACAAAACAAATATAATGGAAGAGGACAAAAAAAATTTCACAATTGAGATAAACAAGATAATTGAAAAAATGGTCCTTAAAAATCCGGGGCAATGGATATGGACACATAGTAGATGGAAGTAAACTTAGGTATTTTTAATCTTTTCAAAACTTATTTTAGCCTCTTCGGCTGAAAAATATGCTTCCTGCAATTCTACATTCCAGTAAACTAATTCTTGTAATGGTATTTTTTTACCTGAAATAGCACAAATTACATGATCGCCATTTTCAATAATTTCAAATCTGTTTGGAAAAAATTTAAGTTTTGCTTTATTTCTGTTCATGGTATTTTGTTTTGTTTCTATAATATATGAATTTAGCAGTAATAGGAAGTGGTGGGAGAGAACACGCAATTTGTTTTAAGTTACGTCAATCAAAGAGGCTTAAAAAATTAATTTGTATTCCGGGTAATGGAGGAACAGAAGAATTAGCCGAAAATATTAAAGAAGATATAAGTAATTTTGAGGCTATTTATAATATCTTAAAAAATAAAAAAATTGATTTAGTAATAGTTGGTCCTGAACAGCCATTAGTTGATGGAATTGTTGATTACCTTAAGAAAAAATCTATTAAGGTTTTTGGTCCAGATAAATTTTCCTCTCAATTAGAGGGATCAAAAGCATTTATGAAAGATCTATGTAAAAAAAACAATATACCTACAGCTAAGTATGGTGTTTTTAATAATATTAATAAGGCTAAAAAATTTTTAGATGAGAAAAATCTTCCAATTGTCGTAAAGGCGGATGGTTTAGCTGCAGGCAAAGGAGTTACGATATGTAATAATTTAGAAGATGCATATAAACAAACAAAAGAAATTTTAGATGGAAAATTTAAATCCTCAAAAAAAGTAGTTTTAGAAGAATTTCTTGAGGGAGAAGAGCTTAGTTATTTCGTTCTAGTTGATAAAAATTCTTATACATTTTTTGGATCTGCACAAGATCACAAGAAAGTTGGCGAAGGTGATATAGGTCCAAATACAGGAGGTATGGGCGCTTATTCACCGGCAACTATACTAAATAAAGATTTAGAAACAAAAATTAAGAAAAAAATTATTGAACCAACTCTAAATGGAATAAAGAATTTAAATCATTCCTACACGGGATTTTTATATGCGGGATTAATGATAAAAAATAATGAACCATATTTAATAGAATACAATGTTCGTATGGGAGATCCTGAATGCCAAACACTTATGATGAGATTAGATTCAGACCTTATAGAAATTTTTGATCTTGCTGCTAAAAACGAATTAAATAATTTTAAAATTAATTGGAATGTAAGATCGTGTATGACAATTGTACTTTGCTCAAAAGGTTATCCTGGAAATTATAAAAAAGATAATGAAATAAACAATTTAAATTTGGTAACTCAAGATGAAAGTAATCAAATTTTTCATGCCGGAACATATTTAAAAGATAATAAAATATTTTCAAATGGTGGAAGAGTTTTAAATATTACATCTATGTCAAAAGATTTAGGTGAAGCTAGAAATAGATCTTTAGAAAATTTAAAAAAAATAAACTGGCAATTCGGATTTTTTAGAAGAGATATAGGTTGGAGAGCTATTGATAAAAAATGAGAATAGTAGGTGGAAATTTTAAAAACAAGAAACTTTATTTTCCAAAGAATTTAAGTACAAGACCACTGAAAGATAATGTAAAAGAGAATATTTTTAATATTTTATCTCATTCAAATTTAATCGATTTTAAATTTAAAAATTCAAGTATTCTTGACTTATATTCTGGATCTGGGTCTTTTGGATTAGAATGTATCTCAAGAGGAGCTTCAAATATATTTTTTGTCGAAAATGATTCGATTGCTCTAAAATTCTTAAAAAAAAATATCTTTAATTTAAATTCTCACAATAAAATTAATGTCAAAGAAAAAAGTATTTTTAAATTTTTTGAGAATTTACACTTTGAAATTTATAAGAAAAAATTTGATTTAGTATTCATGGACCCCCCCTATAATGATAAAGGATTTTTAGATATTATTAAGATTATAAAAAAAAAGGATATTTTAAATAAAAAGCACATTTTAATAATCCATAGAGAAATTAATTCTCAGGATAACCTTGAAAAATTAATTAACGTTTTTGAGAATAGAACTTATGGACGTTCGGAAATTTTTTTTTGTAACTTATTTTGAATTTAAAAATTTTTTCGTTATTATTTTAACATTTTCAACAGCGGGTTGATCATATGGATTTACACCAAAAATCTTACCAAGGATCATAGTTTCCAATATAAATATTCCAAAAAGTTTACCTATGGATTGCTCATCAAATTTTTTAAACTTGATTTCCCTAAAAGGTATTTTCTTTTCTTTAAAAACTCTTATTAATGCATTTTTTTGGGAAAACTTCACATTTTGATGTGTTTTATTATTTAAGTAATTAACTTTGTTTCCAAAAAATTTTGATTTAATAAAAGGACTGTTTCTTAAAGGTTCACTAAATATGTAAAATATTTTGTCCTTCGGGCCGTCAAGATATAGCTGCATTAAACTATGGTGATCTTTTGGTGCATTCGAAACTACTGGCATAAATCCTCTTTTATCTTTACCCAAACTCTCTGCTAAAAGTTGCTGAGCCCAAAAAAGAAAATCATTTAATTCAGGACAATAATTTAACATTACTAAAATTTTCGATTTTTTAATTTTAATCCTAGAGAAATTTTTAAGAGAGCTTGAAATAGTTTTTTTACTATACAAGAATTTTTCTAAATTCTTTTTAAACTTTTGTGAATTCAAACCCATAAAGTACGCAGGAACCATTCCTACTTCAGTAAACACAGAATACCTTCCTCCAACAGATGAATCATGTTTTATAAATTCAAATTTTTTGGATCTTGCAAGGTTTGATAAAATATTATTTTTATTTTCTGACAAAATTATAGTATTTGATTTATTTAAAAATGGAGTAAAAAAACTTGAATTTACAATTGTTTCGATTGTATTACCAGATTTGGATATAATCAAAAATAAAGTTTTATATAATGAGTTTTTTTTTTTAATTTCTTTTAAAAACTGATGATCTATATTATCTACAAAAATAAATTTTTTTTTAATT
>CETB01053788.1_pt1 | contig 18436 bp, 21 predicted proteins | sample 356381 | NCBI WGS metagenome assembly CETB01 (sample SAMEA2622545, study PRJEB7988) | marine metagenome | biome: marine biome (ENVO:00000447); feature: deep chlorophyll maximum layer (ENVO:xxxxxxxx); material: "saline water (ENVO:00002010), including plankton (ENVO:xxxxxxxx)" | depth 155 m | reverse complement strand
TATAGCTCCTTTATTAACATTGAACGGAATGTTGTAAGCATCACTTTTCTCAAAAATTTAAAAATCCGCATTAGCGGATTTTTTTGTCCAAGGTCATAAAGTTAATTTTTTACTCCTAATCAATGATCTCTGGCAGTTTACTTAAGATTTCATATAATAAATTATTAAATCTACTGGAGACTTAAAATGAAAAAATATTTTGTTCTAGCAATTACTATGTTGTTTTGTAATATTTCACAATCAGCTGTATACATGATTGATTTTAAATGTGATCAAGATGCATATAAAGTTTTTGCTTCCATGACGTTAGATGAACTTGATGGTCAATTCCTAGAGGGCTCATCAAAGCTTGCTAGATATCACGATCTAACTACTGGCAGCGGTATAGTTCTTGTCGAAGCTGTTGATCCGACTCTTGTAATTGAATTCGCTAATGGATGGAGCGAAGTATGCGAATCTTTAATAGTTCCTGTAGTTGATGATAAAGAAGCAATGGAAATATTGACTAGGTAACTAAGCGTCAGCAAAAGCAATAGATCCAGAAATCCATCTTTCAATGAGTTGATTGGCAAGGTCTGGATCTTCATTGCATATTAATTCAGCAATTTTTTTAGTTTCCATTAAATACTGACTGTCTCTAACTAAATTGGTGTATTTCATCGGCACAATTCCTGTTTGTTGTGCGCCCATGATTTCTCCAGGACCTCTTATAACTAGATCTTCTTCGGCGATTTTAAAGCCATCTTGAGAATCTACTAATACCTGTAGTCTTTGAGAGGAGATATCTTGAATCTTGTCTTTGTGCAGAAGAACACAAAAGCTTTCCTTAGTTCCCCTGCCTATTCTGCCTCTTAATTGATGCAATTGCGCTAAACCAAACCTTTCAGCATTTTCAATCACCATGATATCTGCATCAGGGATATCAACTCCAACTTCAACAACAGTAGTAGATACTAAGATTGAAGTTTTGGAATCTTTGAAAGCTTGAACCTGCTCTTGTTTTTTTGCTGCTGATAATTTTCCATGAAGGCAACCAACTTTATCTTGTCCAAAATGTTCTGATAAATCTTCATAGGTTTCCATGACAGCATTTAGATCTATCTTTTCAGACTCTTCAATTAATGGGCATATCCAATATACCTTGCTGCCATTTTTTATGGCTGCTGAGATTCTTTCAATTAGTTTTTCTTTTCCACTAAGGGACAAACATGATGTTTGAATTGGCTTTCTACCAGGCGGCAATTCATCTATGACAGAGACATCCATATTTGCATATACGCTCATAGATAGTGTTCTTGGAATTGGAGTAGCTGTTAATGTTAGCTGATGAGGAGCCGATTTTTCAGAATCATTTTTCTTTCTTAAAGCTAGACGTTGATTCACTCCAAATCTATGCTGCTCATCGATGATGATGAGAGCAAGGTTAGAAAATTCAACACTTTTTTGAAACAAAGCATGTGTTCCAACTAACAATTTGATTTTGCTATCTTTAAGATTCTGTAAGATTTTTTTTCTTTGGCTTGCAGAGGTACTGCCAGTTAGAAGAGCTACTTTTGCAGTCTGTTTATTAAAAAAAGATTTCAAACTAAGAAAATGTTGCTCTGCTAGCAATGTGGTCGGCGCCATAAAAGCAACTTGGAACGATGAATCAAGCGCCAACGCTGCAGCCAATGCACCGACCACTGTTTTTCCTGATCCAACGTCTCCTTGAACTAATCTCATCATGGGAACTTCTTGAGCTAGATCCTCTTTAATTTCACTTACAACTTTTTCTTGGGCGTTAGTTAATTCAAAAGGAAAATTTGATTTAACTTCTGCTGTCCATGCATTCTCTTTAGAAAGCGAGAAAGCATGATGTCTTTTTTGTTTGCGTTTTAAAAAAGCCATCCCAGCCTGAAAAGCAATCATCTCTTCTTTTAATAGCCTTACTCTTGCAGGATGAGAGCCTCCAGGCAGTATTTCATCAATGTCTATGCCCGCTTCAGGATGATGAATAATTACCAGGGCGTCTATAATTTTCATATTCAAAGACGCGTCATATTTTTCTAAATCTAAAAAGTCTTCTTCAAAGTTAAGTTTTGAGATTGCCGATTGAATAAATCCTCTAATTTTTTTTTGCCCAATTCCTTTTGGTACTCTATAAACAGGTGTTAGTTTTGTATCTTTTAATACATGATCATTTGATATTACTTCATACTCAGGATGGATCATTTCTAATCCATATCTACTTAAACTCACTTTTCCATAACATAAAAGTTCACTTCCTGCTTTTAGCTGCTTCGTTTGAGCAGGATGAAAATAAAAAAAACGGATATTAATATTAGAATGCAAATCGGCAGATTTAAGCACTAGCATCTTACGTGGTACATAGACGGCTTGGACAGATAAGATCTTTACTTTAATTAATTTTTCATCTCCTGGCTGAAGATCGCTTATATTTGAAATTTTTGTCCTGTCTTGATATCCAAAAGGGAGATGAAAGCACAGATCTCTTAAGTTAAAAATTCCAATAAGATTGAGTTTTTCAACTATAGAGGGTCCGATACCTTTTAATTGTGTTAGTTCAATATTAGCCACTTAACGATAATACTTTTAATATATGAAGTATAGAAAGATAAATATGAAAAAAGTTTTAATTATAGGTTACGGAGATCTTGGAAATCGCATAGCAAATATGCTTCCTGAGCGAGATTTTATTGGAGTTTCTAGGAGTTTTACTAATCATTTATCTAATGTGCAATCTATTCAATTAGACTGGAATAATGAGCCATTCTCTGAATTGCCATCACAAGATATCTCATCAGTAGTTTTAATTTTAAAACCTGCATCCTCAGACATAAAAGGCTACAAGATTGGTTTTTTAGATGCTGCTCACAAAATTTTTAATTTTCTAAATAATAATTTTAGTTATCAGCAAATTATCGCTGTAAGTTCAACTAGAGTTTATGGTCTGGATAATGGAAGAGATATAACTGAATTAACAGTCCCAATACCTGATGATGAACAGGGGAGAATTATCAAAGAATATGAAGATTTTGTAACTCACTCATCAAAAGTAGATCCTTTAATTTTACGTCCATCAGGACTATATGATGACAAAGATCATTGGATGAAAAAACACGTTAATTCTTTTAATGGTAAAAAATATTCTTTGCAATTTATTGAAGCAAATACTTTTAATCGAAATGACCTTTCATTAATAATTTCGAATTACATTAATGATAGGCAATTTGCCAACATTTCAGGACCTTTAATATGTAGTAATATAGCTACTACTTATAAAGAAATTTTTTCAAATTTATACCCAAATCTTATTTTTAAGGATTTTTTTAGCATTCCAGACGCCCTTGGTAAAACATTTAATCCTCAAAAATTAATAGATAGTGGTTTAATGGGATAATAATAATTTAAAGAAATATATAGAAATAATATGTTTTACAGTATGACAGGTTATGGTTCCGGACAGACGGCTGCTAAAAAAATAGAGGTTTCCTGTGAAATTAAATCAGTAAATAATCGGTTTATTGATATTTCATTAAAAGGCTACAATCCTTCAAATGAGCTAGAAGAATATATTAAGAATCAAATAAAGAAAAAATTTTTAAGAGGTTTTTTTGAAGTAAGGCTGCATGATAATCTTCAATATGAGCACATTTTTGAACTTAATGAGAGCAGCATCAAGAATTTAAAAAATACATTAAAAACTAGTAAAGATTTTAAAAATCTCAATCTTCAGTTAAGTGATTTGAAAGATATACCAGGATTATTGACTGTAAGGAGCTCAAAAAAGGATATTTCCACTTTAATGAAGAAAGCAGTAAATATTGCTATAAAGAATTTAGTTGAATCTAGATCAAAGGAAGGTTTCAAAATTGAAAAAATTATTAGAGCTAAGGCTATTTTTTTAAAAAATGCACATAAGAGGCTTAATAAATCTTCTAAATCACTTGCAAGACATAGAACACAGGCTGTTAAAAAAAAACTAATTCAAAAAAATAGTGAAATTACTCAAGATGAAATTTTAAATGAGCTTTCAAACATCGCCCTTAAGCATGATATTGCAGAAGAGATTGAAAGAATTAGTTTTCATCTTGAGTCTTTAGATAAATTATTTAAACTTAAAAATGCGCATGGAAAAAAAATGGACTTCATTCTTCAGGAATTATTCAGAGAAGTTAATACCTTGTCAGTTAAGATTGAAAAGCCAGATTTAAAAGATCTTGCCCTTACTATGAAATTAAAAGTTGAGGAGCTGCGTGAGCAGGCGCAAAATTTAGAGTAATGAAAGATCCAAAACTCTTTTTGGTTTCTGCTCCCTCAGGCGCGGGAAAATCTTCCCTTATTAATTCAGTGCTGAAAATATCTGATGAAACAGATTTCCCATTAGAGCTATCAATATCCTATACAACAAGATTGCCCAGAAAAGGAGAATCTAATGCTAGTGAATATTTTTTTATTTCAAAAGATGATTTTCTTCAAAAAAAGAGCTCAAATTTTTTTCTGGAATATGCTGAAGTTCATGGGAATTGGTATGGTACTTCCTTTGAATTTGTCCAATCGAAATTAAATAATGGAGTTAATCTTATTCTTGAAATAGATGTTCAGGGATATAGACAAATCAATGAACTTAATCTTAAGTGTGAATCTATTTTTATTCTACCTCCGTCGATAGACTCTTTAGAAAAAAGAATAAAGATGAGGGGAGATAAAGATTTAGAGGTAATTAATTTAAGATTAAAAAATGCTAAAAATGAATTAACTTATGCAAATGAGTATGAACACATTGTTATTAATGATTCTTTTGAGGATGCATCTAGTCAGCTTTTTAAGATAATTTCCCAAGAAAAACGATATAACAAGAGAAATCCTGCAGAAGTTGAAAAGTTTTTAGCCAATCTATTGTCTTATTAGGTAAATAAACACTAAAATACGCCTTCGGAGACATATTATGGCAAGAATTACAGTAGAAGGTTGTTTAGACAAAGTACATAGTCGATTTGAGTTAATTTTATTGGCATCTGGAAGAGCAAGACAACTTTCAACAACAAGCAGAGAGCCATTGGTAGAGTGGGAAGATGATAAACCTACTATAATTGCATTAAGAGAAATTGAAGAAGGATTAATTACAAGAGAGATCCTCGATCAAACTCTTGAAGAGGATATGCTACTAGATGAATTTGCTATTGACAGAGATAAACAAAAAGACGAAATTATTAGCTAATGACAAACCTGGAGCTTTTAATTGAGTGATAGGGCTTTATCTAATCAAGTCTTATTAGATTTCTCTAATACTAAGCTTTTAACCCCGATTCCAAAAAAACTATACGAGTCTGCAAAATCCTACTTTTCTAAAAAAGAACTTGATCTTTTACAGACCGCTTATAATGTTTCTCAAGAAGCTCACAAGGATCAATTTCGTAAAGAGGGCTCACCATACATAACGCATCCTGTTGCAGTCGCTTCAATATTGATTGACCTAAATTTAGATGTTGAAACTGTATGTGCTGGATTGATGCATGATGTTTTAGAAGATAGTTTCATTAAAAAATCTTATCTAGAAAAACTATTTGGAAAAGATATTGTAGGAATTGTTGATGGCGTGAGTAATTTAAATAAATTGGATTTTGACAGTATAGAAGACAGAAACGCGAACAATCTTCAAAAAATGGCTTTAGCAATGTCAAAAGATATTAGGGTTATTATTGTTAAGTTGTGCGACCGTCTTCATAACATGCGGACTATTGAGTTCCTGCCGAGAGAGAAGCAGATCAGAAAATCACTAGAAACCTTAGATCTTTATGGTCCGATAGCAATTAGAATTGGTATGCAGAATATTCGAATTGAGCTTGAGGATTTGGCTTTTAGATGCATGCACCCTATGAGAGCCTCAATGTTGGAATCTGCAGTGAAACGGGCAGTTGGTGGTAGAAAAAAAATTATCTCAAAATTAAGAAAACAATTTAAGTATCACCTAAAAAATAATAATATTTTGGCAACTGTTCAAGGAAGGCAAAAATCTCTATATAGTATTTATAGAAAAATTAAAAACAAGAAAAAACCTTTTTCAGAAATATTAGATGTATATGCTTTTAGGGTGATCGTAAATTCAGTTGATGATGCGTATAGATCCCTAGGAGTTATTCATAATATTCATAAACCGATTGGCAAGAAATTTAAAGATTATATTGCCATTCCTAAATTGAATGGCTATCAAGCAATACATACTTCATTGATAGCTTTAGATGGGGTTCCAATTGAGGTTCAAATTCAAACAAAAAGTATGGAAATAATTGCTGAAAATGGAATTTCAGCACATTGGTCTTATAAAACAAAAGACTCAGTGAATTCACAATCAATAGGTGCAAAGAAATGGATAGAGAGTTTTACAGACTTAAATAAGGCATCAATTGATACTCATGAATTTGTAGAGGCAATCAAAACCGATCTTGTTTATGACGAGGTTTATGTATTTACTCCAGCAGGCATGATCGTCAATTTAAAGGCTGGATCTACTCCTATTGATTTAGCTTATGAACTTCATACAGAGTTAGGTAATAAAGCAATAGCTTGTAAGGTAAATAGAAGATATGCACCATTAAATATTCTTTTAGAGAATGGGCAATCTATTGAAATAATTACCTCAGAGGAAAATGCAGTCAGCCCAGAGTGGTTAAATTTTGTTGTTACAAGCAAAGCAAGATCGTCAATAAGATCTTCCTTGCGCCAACAAAAAATTTCGCAATCAAGAAAAGTTGGTAAATTAATGCTTGAAAGTGAGCTTAAAAGGGGAGGCGTAACCCTTGATCAATATCGCGGAAGTAGGATGTCAAAAATTCTTGAAGTAATTGGTGTCAAGTCTCTCAATGAGCTACTTACAGAACTGGGATCTGGGAAAAAAACCGGCGCTCTTGTAGCGGAAAGATTTTTTTCTGCTCTAAGAAAAAGGAAAAATAAATCTTTAAAAATAAAACCAATGATACTTAAGGACCATCAAATAGAGGGTGTTTCAGTTATTTATGCAAAGTGCTGTATGCCAATTTACGGGGATCCAATTACTGCTCATTCTGATACAGATAGAGGGATTGTTATTCATCATTCAAGATGTAGGCAAGTTATTCCACATAGAAGTCATAAAGTTTCTCCAAGATATTTTCCTGCAATGTGGGGAACCGATAGCAAAGAATTACATTATAAAGGACACCTGAAAATTCATGCTGAAGATAGACCTGGTATTTTGGCTGATATTGCCTCCGTTTTTACAAGGTCAAATCTAAACATTGTTAATATTCAAAGTAGAGATATTGATTCAATGATTATTGAGTTCGTTGTTGAAGTAGAAGTTTTCAATACAGAATCATTAAATAAATTGATGGTAAAATTGCGTTCGTTAAGGTATGTAACAAGCTGTTCTAGAATTGTCAATGATGCAAAATCAAAAAATGAAAAAGCAAATCTTTACAAGTAAAGCCCCTGCTGCAATTGGCCCATATTCGCAAGCAATCCAATGGGGTGATGTTGTCTTTGTTTCTGGACAAATTGCTCTAATTCCGTCTTCAGGTGAATTAAATAATCAAACTTTTCATAATCAAGTTTCACAAGTCTTTGATAATCTTGAAGCGATTTGTAATGCGGCTGGAGGTAATTTAAATAATATTCTTAAATTAACTATTTTTTTAACTGACTTATCCAAATTTGATGAAATAAATGAGATGATGGCTAAAAGATTTTCTGAACCATTTCCTGCAAGAGCAACTATAGAAGTTTCGAAGCTCCCTAAAGGAGTTGATGTTGAGATGGATGCAATTTTGTCTATTGAAGTTTAATGTTGAAGCATTTAGTAAAAATTTCAGATCTTAGCAAGAAGGATATATTCGATTTAATTGAGTTAGCAAGTAATTTCAAATCTGAAAATTTTTTAGAATACAGACAAGAAAACTTATTTCCTGAAAAAAAAATTATCTCAATTTTTTCGGAGCCAAGTACAAGAACAAAACTGTCTTTTCAAATTGCAGCACATAATCTTGGTGCTAAATTTATTGATTTTAATTTGAGTAATTCCTCAATGCAAAAAGGCGAAACTCTTGATGACACTATTGAAGCGATGGAGATGATGGGAGTAGATTTATGTATTCTTCGACATACTGAATCTGTAATTCATGACTACGTGAAAAGTTTTTCAAATATGCAATTCATTAATGCTGGAGAGGGAGCTATTTCGCATCCTACTCAATCATTAATTGATTTGATGACTATATTTGAAGAAAAAGAAAAGTTTGATGATCTCAAGATAGCCATTGTTGGAGATCTAGATCATTCTAGAGTGGTAAATTCTTTTTTAGAGGCTATAAAAGTTGTTGGGTACAAAAGCATAACTTTTTGTGGCCATCCTGACCTATGCAAAAGTTTCATTGAAAATCCCATTGGTAATTTTGATCCTGAATTGGAATCAGCTTTGAGCGATGCTAATGTGGTCATGGCCTTAAGAATACAAAATGAGAGGTTAACTGAAAAACTCTCAATTAGCTCGAATGATTTCATAGATAGATATCAAATAAATATTGATAATCTTCAAGTTGCTGATCCTAATGTCATTTTGCTTCATCCGGGGCCCGTTAATTATGGTATTGAATTAAGTAAAGATGTTACTGAGTTAGAAAATTGCAAAATTAGAAATCAAATTTTTAATGGTGTGGGAATTCGTATGGCAGTTTTGACTAAACTGTTTTCTCATTCATAACTCTTTTTACAGTTTCAACAATATTAATAGTTGATTGCTCAATCTCAATATTAACTAGATCACCTTTATTAATATTTATAAATGTGGTCATTGTCAATGTCTCAGGAATTAGATGAATATAGAGTGATGATTTAAGAACTTTCCCAATGGTTAGACTACATCCATTGACAGCAATATAGCCTTTATAGAAGAAATATTGCATTAGATCCGATGGAATTTTAATTTGTATATCTTTTGTCTTCTTTTTATTCATTACTTTCAAGACTTTACCAGTTCCATGAATATGCCCAGATACTAAATGTCCACCAATTTCTGTACTAGCGGTCATTGAGCGTTCTAAATTAACTTTACTTTTTTTAGACAAATTTCCTAAGTTAGTCAACTTTAAGGTTTCCTCAATAACATCAAATTCTAGAACATTGGTACCTCCTTTTTTAACCGTTAGGCATACTCCATTAACTGAGACGCTTGCACCTTTTTCAATATTTTTAGAGAAGCCTTTAGGAACTTTGATTAATAATGTAATGAATTCATTATTATTGATTATTTTATGAACCTGACCTATTCCAGTAACTATTCCTGTAAACATTATGCACCCCAAGAATTTCTATATTTCTCAAGCATTGGTAAGTAAGAGTTAAAATTTTTATTTGAGTGAGAAAATTCTATAAGTGAGTCTAAATTTATAATAGATATCACATTAATGTTAAATTCTTTTTCAAGTTCAGCTTTTGCTGATAGAATTCCATTTCCTTTTTCTTGTCTATCAAGCCCAACTATAAAAATTTCTGGTTTAGCATTAAAACTCTTTATGATTTCAATTGACTCTCTTGCCGCAGTTCCTGCGGATAAAACATCATCAATGATCATTACTTTTCCAAAAGGATTAGCTCCAATGATATTTCCACCTTCCCCATGATCCTTGATCTCTTTTCTATTAAAAGAGAGTGGGATAGGGGCACCATTTTGACCAAAAATTGCAGCAACAATTGATCCTAAAAATATTCCCTTGTATGCAGGGCCATATAAACAATCAAATTTTACTTTAGATTTTTTGATCGCAGCTAAATAACAATTAGCCAAATCATATAAATTGGAACCATTTAGCATTTTTGCAGCATTAAAAAAATATGGACTCAATCTTCCAGATTTCAGAGTAAATTCTCCAAATTCTAAAGCGTTTGCTTCAAGAGCAAGACCAATAAAATTTTTTTGGAAATCTTTTAATTCAGACATGATTTTTGAATGTTGACTATCTCATTTATTCCCTCAGCTGCCAATCCAAGCATTTCATCAAATTGAGTTTTTGAGAAGGGATTTTTTTCAGCAGTGCCTTGTAATTCTATAATTCCTCCGCTCTCAGTCATCACAACATTCAGATCTGTATCAGCATTGCTATCTTCATCATAATCCAAATCTAATAGAGGCTTATCATCTTTCAAACCTATTGACACTGCAGCCACTAATTCATTAATCGCTCTTTGATCATTATGAGAATTTTTTATTGCTTCGAATAGTGCAACGCATGCACCAGAAATTGATGCCGTTCTTGTGCCTCCATCAGCCTGTATCACGTCGCAATCAATGTTTATGGTTTTATCTTTAAAATATTTTAAATTAACAGCCTGCCTTAATGATCTGCCTATTAATCTTTGAATTTCCATAGTTCTTCCACTTTGCTTACCTCTAGCTGCTTCTCTATTCATTCTTTCGTGTGTTGATCGCGGAAGCATTCCATATTCAGCTGTGATCCATCCTTCGTTAGAGCCTTTCATCCATCGAGGAACATTGTTCTCAATACTTGCTGTACAAATAACATGAGTATCTCCAAATCTTATCAGCGCAGAACCCTCAGCATGTTTATTGACACCAATTTCAATTTCTATTGATCTCATTTCATCATTCTTTCTATTATTTTTTCTTTCCATATGATTATTATATCTCTTTAATTGCACCTATAATCTTAATAATAGGAAAATCTATTATGAAAAAAATTTCATTTTTACTAATTACATTATTTGCCTTTATAGGTTGTTCAGAAAGTTTTGATATCGATGTTTCTTTTGGAAATAAAGAATCTATCAATCCAGGAATAGACGATGCATTTTTTTCAACATATAAGCCTATGGATTCTCAGCCTATTCTTTTTAAGTCAGCAAATATTTATGACGGTATTGGAGGAGAGTTTAGAAATTATGACTTATTAATCTCTAATGGAAAAATTTTAGAAATTGGAAAATCATTATCTGCAGTTGGCGTATTAATAATTGACTCAACAAATAAATGGATTACACCAGGCATAATTGATATTCACTCTCACATGGGAGTTTATTCTGCGCCAGGTGTTTCTACTTCCTCAGATGGAAATGAGGCAACATCACCTATGACTGCTGAGGTTTGGGCTGAACATTCGTTGTGGACACAGGATCCTCAGTTCGCCCTTGCTTTAAAAGGAGGAGTAACTGCATTTCATGTCTTACCAGGCTCTGCTAATTTGTTTGGGGGCCGTGGAACAACCTTTAAAAATGTTTCTCAGAATACTATTCAAGCAATGAAGTTTCCAGGAGCACCACATTCATTGAAGATGGCTTGTGGAGAAAATCCAAAACGTGTATACGGCAATCGAACTCAAGCACCATCAACAAGAATGGGTAACATGGCTGGTTACAGAAGCACTTGGATAGATGCAGTTGAATACACAGACGGTATGAATGAAGATAATCCGGATTATCGACCAATTAGAAATTTAGCTATGGATACCCTAATGGGCGTTTTAAAAGGAGAAATATTAATTCAAAATCATTGTTATCGAGCTGAAGAGATGGCAATGATGATTGAGATGTCCCGAGAATTCAATTATAAAATCACTGCTTTTCATCATGCTGTTGAGGCCTATAAGATTGCTGATCTTCTAGCTGATGAAAAAATCTGTGCAGCCTTATGGGCTGACTGGTGGGGATTTAAGCATGAAGCTTACGATATGGTTCAGGCAAATGTAGCTATAGTTGATCAAGCAAGAAATGGGTCTGGATGTGCAATAGTTCACTCTGATGATCCAGTCGGCATCCAGCATCTTAATCAAGAAGCTGCCAAAGCAATGGCTGCAGGTAACAGAGCAGGCTTTGATATTTCTAGAGCACACGCAATCCGATGGATTACCAGCAATCCAGCAAAAGCTGCAGGAATTTTGGATCAAACAGGTAGCATAGAAATTGGTAAAGATGCTGATCTTGTTCTTTGGACTGGCAATCCCTTTAGTATCTATTCAAGAGCTGAGAAGGTTCTAATAGATGGAGCTATAGCATTTGATATGATCAATCCAGAGATCCAACCAATTACAGATTTTGATTTAGGTATTATTAAACCTATTCATAACAGAGTTAAATAGTATGAAAAAATTATTTATAACTTTTTTTATATTTTCTTCATCATATCTTTTTGCTGAAACAATATTATTAAAGGGTGGCTTAGTTCACTCTGGAACCGGTGATGTAGGTAAAATTCAAGATGTTTTGATATCTGACAGATTGATTGTCAATATTGGTAATAATTTAGTAATTGATGGAAATACTAAAGTCATTGAGGTTGATGGATTGCCAGTCACGCCGGGTTTGATTTCGCCTATGAGTAACATAGGCATTGTTGAGATTAATTCATTGGATGTTACTAGAGATGATCAATCAAATATTCTAAGTGCAGGCTTTAGTATTTTTAATGCTTTTAATCCCAACTCAACACTTATTCCTTGGAACAGAAGTAATGGAGTGACCAGTGCAATTACTTCACCTAGCTCCTCATCATTTCCAATTTATGGATTGGCTTCATTTTTTATACTAGATGGAAATATTGAAATCAAAGGCATTAAAGATGTAGCTATGTTTGGAGGTTTGGGAGCTTCCTATGATTCTCGTGCAGAAACAATATCTGTCCTTGACTCCCTTTTAGAGATAGGAAAAATGACTAGCACTATTCCATTAACTGAGATTCTTGAGATGAGTTTAGTTGATCAACTAGAACTTCAATATCAAGATATTATTGCATTGGGAAAACTTGTTAATGAGGGTTTGCCGTTTGTTTTAGAAACAAACAGAGCAGTAGATATATTGCAAGCACTAGCCATGAAGAAGAAATTCAATTTGAATTTAGTTTTAGCTAGTGTTGAAGAAGCGCCAATGGTACTGGATCAAATCAAAGAAAGTAATACCCCAGTAATTATTGATCCAATGGATAATATACCAAATTCGTTTGATGAGCTCGGTTCAAGTTTGGAGTTAGGAAAAATTCTTGATGAGGCAGGTATTAAAATTATGTTCAGCACACAAAGAAGTCATAACTATCATTTGATGAGGCAAGGGTCTGGAAATGCAGTTGCTCACGGAATGTCATATGAAACTGCAATAAAAGGAATGTCTAAGACAGTAGCAGAAACTTTCGGACTCGAAAATAGGGGTTCAATTGAGCAAGGTAAATTGGCAGATATTATTATTTGGGATGGCGACCCTTTAGAGCCAACATCTTTTCCTAAAGTTTTAATTATTGAAGGTCAGATACAAGATTTAACTTCAAGGTCTACTAAATTGACTGAAAGGTATACCAATAAAGAAGATAAGCCTTCATCGTACAAACACTAGATTTACTAAGACAAAGTTTCTTTAACTAGCTTGCTAACGATCGACATATCCGCTTTTCCTTCAAACCTAGGCTTCAAGTAGCCCATTAGCTTTCCCATATCCTGCATGTCTTTTGCTGAAATGGTATCGACTCCCTCTTTAATAATTGAACTTATTTCATCTGGAGTTAATTGCTTAGGCAGATATTTCATGATGACATTAAGCTGCTCTTGTTCATTGGCTACAAGATCATCTCTACCGCCGTTTTTAAATTGATCAATTGAGTCTCTTCGTTGTTTAACATTTTTATTAATCAACTCTGATATTTTTGAGTCATCGGCTTCAATTCTATTATCAATTTCATATTTTTTAATATCAGAAATTAACATTCGCAGAGTGTCACGCACCACGATATCTTTGTTGAGCATAGCGTCTTTTAAGTCTTTATTTATGGTTGCAAGGAGAGACAAATTAACGATAGGATCTTTGTCTTGGAAAACTAAACTTTCTATTAGTTTTATGAGCACGCTTGATAGCAGCAGCCATTTTTCTTTTTCTAACAGCTGTTGGCTTTTCATAAAATTCTCTTGCACGAATCTCAGGTACAATTGCTGCTTTTTCACAAGCACGCTTAAATTTTCTTAGACCAACGTCAAAGTATTCAGTATCTTTTATAATTATAGAAGGCATAATTGCTGTGTAGTTTATTCTTTTTGTAGAGGTAATGCAAAAAACTTTTTATGATTACTTTAGGTATTGAAACATCATGTGATGAGACAGCGGTTGCTCTGTTTGACTCATCCAAGGGCCTGATTGGTGAGTCTGTTTATTCTCAAATTGATATTCATGCTGAGTATGGCGGTGTAATACCAGAATTAGCTTCAAGAGATCATTGTCAAAAAATAATTTATATTTATAAAAAAGCATTAGGAAAGATACTTCCCAGTAGAATTGATCAAATTGCTTATACCGCAGGTCCTGGTTTACTTGGAGCTTTGCTTGTGGGTGAAAATTTTGCACAAGGCTTAGCCCTCTCTCTCAAAAAACCATTAATTCCGGTGAATCATCTTGAAGGCCATTTAGTCGCTCCATTCTTGAGTGGAGACGAGTTAGATTTCCCTTTTTTAACACTGCTAGTATCCGGCGGGCATTCATTGATTGTAGATGTAATGGGCCTTAATAATTATAAGATTCTTGGTCAGTCTAGAGATGATGCAGTAGGAGAGGCTTTTGATAAAGTTGCTAAGCTTTTAGGCTTAGGTTATCCAGGAGGCCCAATAATTGAAAAAATAGCTCGAAAAGGAGATCCAGAAAGATTCAAATTCCCTCAGCCGATGTTAAACAGTAAAGATTATGATTTTAGCTTTAGCGGTTTAAAAACTGCCGTTTTGTATGCCGTTCAAGATTTAGATGAAATCACTGAACAAGATAAATCAGACATTGCAGCATCCTTTCAGCACGCTGCAACTGAAGTATTGATGAAAAAGATAGCTATGGCTATTGAAGATACTAAAAGAGAAGGGATTGTTTTAGCAGGAGGAGTTGCAGCAAATAAATTACTTAGGGATAAAATGCTCTCCCTTCAAAAAATGTTTAATATTAAAATTTTATATCCACCAATAGCTCATTGCACAGATAATGCTGCAATGATTGCATACTTAGGAAGTTTAAAAGCTTTCGAAGCTAGGTATGAATTAAAACCTCACGCAAGACCGCGATGGCCTTTGGATAAAAAATAGAATGAAAGATATTATTTACATAAAAGATTTAAGGGTTCAGACAATAATTGGAATATTTGGATGGGAAAGAGAGGTAAGGCAAGAAGTTAGCATTGATTTAGAAATTTCTTTTGATTGTCAAGAAGCTGCAAAAACAGACTCTATAGAAGATACTGTTGATTATAAAAAGATTACAAAAACCATTATAAGCTTTGTTGAAGAATCTTCTTTTCAGCTTCAGGAATCTCTAGCAGAGGGTATTGCTGCACTGGTAAAGGATGAATATAAAACATCATCTATCAAGTTAAGGGTTTCTAAGCCAGGAGCATTGCGTCATGCAAAAGATGTTGGAGTCATTATTCATAGATAATGAAGTATTTCCTCTCCCTTGGAAGCAATATTGATCCTAGTGAAAACTTAGATGCAGCAATTATTGCTCTTAGTGAAATCTTAGATAGTATAAAATGTTCCTCAACCCATAAAACTAAATCTGAGGGTTTTGAAGGCGAAGACTTTTTAAATCTTGTTATCTCCGGAAGTACTTCTTTGTCTTTTCAGGTTCTAAATAAGAAGCTTAAATCTATAGAAGATGCTGCTGGTCGGAATAGGGAAGCACCAAAATTTTCTTCTAGAACACTTGATATAGATATAGTTTTACAATTAAGCGACGAAGATGAAATACTTTTTGAAAGTGATGAAATAGCTAAATACAGCTTTGTTTCTGAACCTCTAAATGAATTGCTGTAAATTTATTTGTAGTTTTTTTCCACTAAATCCCATGCTGCTTCTGCTAATGGGATTACTTGATTGCCTCTATCTTCTGCATGTTTACTTGCTGCAGTTCCATCCCTAACTCTTCCCATAATACCTTGAAGAATTCCTGCAAGTTTAAAAAAATTAAAAATTGTATAAAACTCCCAGTTTTCATCTAGCTTTTTACCAGTATGTTCAGAGTACATATTTCTATATTCTTTTTCGGTAGGTATGCCGTTTTGATTACAAAATTTTTGATCAGCCAGTTGAGGAATATTTCGCCAACTCATGCAATGATAGTTGAAGTCAGCAATAGGGTGCCCTAATGTAGATAGTTCCCAATCGAGAACACCCATTACATAATTATTAGAGTTAAATACCATATTATCTAGCCTATAATCTCCATGAACAATTGTTGTTTCGTCTTCATCGGGAATATTTGGTGGAAGCCAATCAATTAGATTATTCATTGCTGGGATATTTTTTGTTTCCGAGGCTAAATATTGCTTTGTCCATCTGGAAACTTGTCGAGCAATATAGTTTCCAGGTTTACCATATTCTGATAATCCAACCGATTCAAAGTCAACATTATGTAATTCCGCAATGACTTTATTTTTACTGGCATAGATTTCTGCAGTATCTTTAGGTGATTTATCTGAGAGCAATAGATCCCAAAAAATATCTCCATCAAGAAACTCCATAACAAAAAATGCAGTTCCAATAACATCTTCATCTTCACATAAACCATATGTTTTAGGGACAGGCACCTCTGTGTTTTGAAGTGCTGTCATAACTTTATATTCTCTATCAACAGCATGCGCTGATGGTAATAGAACGCCTGGTGGCTTTCTTCTCAAGACAAGATTTTTATTGTCAGTTATAACTTTATAGGTTGGATTGGATTGACCGCCTTTGAATTGTTCAATTGTGTTTATCTTGCCTGCATTAAGAACATATTCATCTATCCAAGGCTGTAATTTTGAAGACTTAAACTTTAGTTTTTCATCGACTGCCTTTGTGCCAGAGAAGATATCGCCATCTACAGGTTTCATGTCAAAGATCTCCCCCCATCAATTTTAATAATTTGTCCGGTTATATAATCTGCACACGCAAGAAAATATACGGCTTCGGCAATATCTTTTTCAGCACCCATTTTTTTGAGTGGAATAGATTGAATTACCTTATTTTTTTGTTCTTTTGTCCAACTAACATCTGGAGGTTCTAACATGGCGCCTGGTGCAATTGCATTCACTTTAATCTCAGGAGCAAGCTCTATGGCTAAACCTCTTGTTATTGATTCAAGACCTGCTTTGGCAGCTGAATATATTGAAAAATTGGCAACTCCCTTTGTAAGATTTGTATCAGTAATATTTATTATTGAACCTTTTGAGCTTTTTAATTTTTCTTGAAAACCTTGAATTAAAAACAAAGGCCCTTTTAAGTTACTTCCAATTAATTTATTCCAGTGATCATTAGAAATTTTCTCAATGGGAGTAGGGTAAAAGGTTGATGCATTATTAACTAAAAGATCCAATCTTTCAGAGATGGCGTTGACTGACTCTATAATTGATTCAACATCTTCAGAATTATCTAGGTTTCCTCCAACAATAAATGCACTATTATCATTGTTAGAATTAATTTTTGTTGCAAGATCTTCTGCATCTAACTTTGATTTATTGTAATGGATAATAACTTTCCAATTTTCTTTAGCAAAAAGCTCGATAATTGCTTTACCAATCCTTTTCGCTCCCCCAGTTACGAATATCGTTTTCATAATTTATTTTAATCTTAGTCTCTCTTTATTTGTTCTTCAATAAATCTAATTTTTCTTTCCTTTAAGATTTCTTGGATTTGAGATCCATCTAATTTTTTTTCTTCATTAGTCGGAAGGATTTCTGAGTATTTTTTTAGGAAAGGCCTCCAAAGATTTATATCCTTTCCAAGAATATTGTGTGCTGCAAGAAAAGTAACAGAAGTGGCAAATTCTAAATCTTTTGATGGCTGAATTCTCTCTAAGCATTGAAATAAATTGTTTACTTTATTTTTGAAGTCTAGCTTATGATATTTTTTGAAATATTTCTCTCTAAAATCAAATACCAATTCTGACATTCTTCTATAACTATTAGGAACCTTTAGCCTTTTATTTAAATCATCTAAATAAGTTCTTTTTTTCATATTAGATACAAGTATGGCCCACCAACTTTGAGGAGTTTTTAATCCTGGATTTATTCGCCAATCCCCATCCATTGAAGTAGGATAATAGTCTTTAGGATTGATGTAATTAGGCGCATGAAATCTATGAAAAAACTTTACTTTAATTGTGTTTATCCAGGTATCAATTGCTGGAACATAAGCATAATTAAAAAGTGGATTATTATTTCCTCTCCAGTTGCTGCTGTAGTAAGTTTTATACAATAGTTCAAAATACGGAACAGGATTATTAGATTTAAGTATTTTTTCTGTTTCTTGCCAAATTCTTTCCCCTGGTAGGTGGATAATGCTTGGAATAAGTTGAGTTAGTAAATCTTCAGTTGATTTATGTATTTCAAATCCCAATTGTTTTAATTTTGAATAAAACCTTGCCACTCTTAAAACTCTTAGAGGGTCTTCTATAAATG
>CETB01058326.1_pt1 | contig 18500 bp, 37 predicted proteins | sample 356381 | NCBI WGS metagenome assembly CETB01 (sample SAMEA2622545, study PRJEB7988) | marine metagenome | biome: marine biome (ENVO:00000447); feature: deep chlorophyll maximum layer (ENVO:xxxxxxxx); material: "saline water (ENVO:00002010), including plankton (ENVO:xxxxxxxx)" | depth 155 m | reverse complement strand
TCAGGTAGCACTAGATTTAGAGTAAATGGAAACGCAAACAGCAATACTGGAAATAATGCGAGTATTAATACTTCCATTTCTAATAACAGAATTTTATCAATAGATTTTACTGGTTTTAGTGGACTTAATAATGGAAGTGGTGTTTATGTAAGAAAACAAGGTTCTTCAGCTTTATTTGGAGTATCAGCAGAATTATGACTTATTCAAAATACAAATTAGTAAACAATGAAAATGGAGAAACAATGTGTATCAAAAATTATGATACAGATACAGGATCATATTTATCAATACCACTTGACGAAGCAAACACTGACTATCAAGAATACTTGGAATGGGCTAAAACTAATACAGCAGAGGAGGCTGATGGATTAACTTGGGATGATATTAGATCTACAAGAGATGGAATATTACAGAGTACAGATTGGACAATGACAACAGGTGCTTCTGTTGATCAAGCACAGTGGGCTGCATATAGACAAGTTATAAGAGACATTCCTCAAACTTATTCAGGTAAAACTCCTGATGAAGTTGTTTGGCCGACACAACCATCAACTGCAGGACCTAATACTTAATTTTTTTTAAAAATTAGTAATAATTTTCAAAAATTAGCCTCTGTAAAATAGAAGAAGCTAATAAAAGATTTCAGTAATCATGCCGTATATAGGTAATAATTTAAGGTCGAATAGTGATTACAAAGCGATTGATGATATTTCAAGTTCGTTTAATGGTAGTACTACAGATTTCGCTCTCTTAGTTGGAGGATCTGCACCTGTACCATTTCCAAAATATGAAACACAATTATTAATCTCAGTTGGTGGTGTAATTCAAGAACCAGACTCTTCAGGAACAACAGGATTTCAATTATCAGGAACAAATATACATTTTAGTTCTGCTCCAGCATCTGGTGAATCTTTCTTCGGAGTTATCTTTGCAGGAGCTGATTATCTAAATGCAGGTGGAACATTTCCAGATGGGACAAATTCAGTTCCTTCTATAACTTTTTCAGATGACACAGATACAGGAATTTTCAGAGTAAGTTCTGGAGCTGTAGGTATTAGTTCTAATGGTACAAAAGTTGTACAGTTTCCCTCAACTGCAGGTTCTAATGGTCAGGTACTTGCTGGAAATGGTGCTGGAGTTCTTTCTTATGTTGATCAGTCAGGTGGTGGAGCTGTCGGAGGAGGATCTGACAAGCTGTTTATGGAGAATGGAACAACCATGACAACTAACTACACATTAGGTACTGAATTTGGAGCAACTTGCAATGCTCTAAGTGCAGGTCCAATTACAATTAATGCAGGTATTACGCTGACTATACCTAGCGGTTCAGTCTATACGGTGGTTTAAATTATGCCTATTGCAATTAACGGATCAGGAACATTAACAGGATTGGCAGTTGGTGGCTTACCTGATGGAACTGTCGATTCTGATACTCTTGCAGCAGGAACTGGAGGTAAAATTCTTCAAGTTGTTACGGCTACAACAACGACAACAGTTGCATCATCATCAAGTTCCCAAGTTGATACTGGATTAACTTGTTCTATCACAACAACTACTAATAGTAGTAAAGTTTTTGTAACAGTTTCGCAACCAATATATTGCAGAAACCCTGGCGGAACTACATATTCTAGGGCTGGTGTTTATTACGATCTTGTAAGAGATTCAACAGTTTTACAAGGTGGTGAGCAAAACATACTTTTATGGGGTGCAACTTATTCCCCATATATTGTTACAGGACAAATGGCAGCTATTGTTCATTTAGATACACCTGGAAATGCAGGAACTTACGCTTATAAAACAACTTTTGCAAATGTTGATGGTAACTTTAAAGCACAGGATAATAACTCGCCTGCACATATGGTTCTTATGGAGATTGCAGGATGATTCACGATAAATTTGATGCACTTCTTTCTTTAAAACCCAATGGAGAGTTTACTTGGGTTGGAACGGACTATGCAAATTTAGCAGGGAGTGATAAACCTACTGAAGCCGAAATAGATGCGGAGGTTACAAGATTAAATAATGCAGAGCCAATGAAATTATTAAGAGAGGAACGAAATATAAGATTAGCTGCTACTGATTGGAGAGCTAGTTCAGATTTAACACTTGCAGATGCTTGGAAAACTTATAGACAAGCACTAAGAGATTTGCCTGTGTCTGCATCCCCTAAACTAGATAGTAATGGTGATTTAGATATGACATCCGTTACTTTTCCAACGGAGCCTAGTTAACATGAGTTCTATAAAATTAACAGCTGATTCTGGAGGAGGTACTTTTGAAATTAAGGCTCCTTCTTCTAGTGGAAATACAAGAGTATTAACTTTACCTGATACAGGAAATTATATATTAGGAGGAAGAATTCTTCAAGTTGTTTCGGCAACAAAAACTGATACTCAAAGTATAAATGCTAATACAACTGCTGATATTACTGGACTTTCTGTTTCTATAACACCTAGCTCAACTTCTAATAAAATTTTAATTAGTTATAGTATTACGGCAGGTAATACAGAGGGAGGATATTCTGGAGGAATTTTATTATTAAGAGACTCAACACAAATATATTTAGGTGATGCTAGTGGTAGTAGAGCAAGAATATCTAATTTCATTTCAATATCTAACACAGGTGGTGGAACAGATTACAACATGGTAAATGCTAGTGGACAACATTTAGATTCTCCTAGCTCAACAAGTGCCATAACATATAAACTACAAGCAAAAAATTTAGCTTCTAGTACAGGAGTTATGTATATTGGACGCAGTAAAGGTGACGTAGATCAAACTTATATAGCTAGAACTCCATCTAGTATTACAGTAATGGAGGTAGCAGCATGAGTTTAGATCACGAAGCTATTTATAAAGCATATCCTGACGCTGTTACTGTTAATGATGGTACAGGTGCTTTTAAATCAGACGGCTCACAAATCACTTTAGTTCAATCTGATATAGATGCTGCAAGAGTTACGCTAGATGCTGAAGCTGCTGCTGTTAAATATAAAACCGATAGAACAACTGATGGTTCTACAACATATCCTGCCATAGGAGATCAATTGGATTTACTTTGGCATGCAATAGATGCTGACTCAGATTTAAAAGTTAAGTTTAGTGCATTTTATAATTCTATTAAGGCAGTGAAAGATGCCAATCCAAAGCCATAAATCATGACAAGTAAATTAATAGTTAACAGCATAAGACACACAGGAGCATCAGCAGACGCAATCACTATGGATGCGTCAGGTAATGTTACTTTCCCTGCAAATGCAACTTGCTCTGGAACTGCATCGGGTTTTGGTAAATTTGCTAGTTATGCAATTTTAGCTGATGTTAAATCTTCTGGTACAGATGGCGGTACTTTTTCAAACGGTGCATGGCGAACAAGAGATTTAAATACAGAAATAGCAGATGCAGATAACATTGTCTCAATTAGTAGTAATCAATTTACTTTACAATCAGGTACTTATAGATTAGTAGGAGAAGCAATTGCTTATGATATTGGTGCATCAATGTTGGCTTTATATAATGTGACTGATTCTTCTTTTGTACAAAAAGGTACAAATGCAATGGATGCTAGTTACCCTATAAATACTCTTAGTATTGTGAGAGCTAGATTTACAATTGCCTCCGCAAAAGTTTTTGAATTACAACATAGATGCCAAAATACTTACGCTACTTATGGATTTGGTTTTAATTCAAGCGGTGCAGGAACGGGCACAGAAATGTATTCTATAGTTGAAATATTTAAGGAGTCTTAAACATGGCAATCAACTCAGACACAGATATTAATTTAGCTTTAGTACAGCTAGGAAAAAATGCTAATCGTTATAGATTAGATCAAACTCCTCCTCCACATAAAATCATTGAGTGGGATTCTGGTAATAGTGATTCTCAACCAACAGATGATGAACTTAATACTGCTTATACAGCTTGGAAAAGTGCTAATGACTATAAACAAAAAAGAGAAGATTCCTACCCAGATTGGAAATCGCAAATGGATATGCAATATTGGGATCAGGTAAATGGTACAACAACATGGAAAGATGCTATTGCTAAGGTAAAATCAGACAACCCTAAGCCTAGCTAATTATTTAGACTGGTTAGTTTATAAATATAACAGTAGAATAAAAATATAAGATTTTTTTTAAAAAATGCAAAAAATTATTAATGCAATAGCTGTAGCTTCAGGTGTAGTTTCTTTAACCGTTGTAGGAGTTGGTCTAGGTGTTTATTTAAATAAAGATGCAATTATCAACAACATAAAAGAGAAGGCGTTAGAGGCGGTTACAGGAAACTTAGGAGATACTTTAGGGGATTCATTACCAATACCTGAAACAACTGGTGGTGTAATTCCTGAGTTACCTAAAATTCCATTTTAAAATTGTCTGAAATAAATCAAATAAATATAAATAAATTAGAAATAATTCCTATTAATAGTTATATCCATACGCCTATACAATCTATACCTTTTAGTCCTCCTGTAACTTTAACTATTGGTAATCCTATAATCCAAGTTCCTGGTTGTGTTGTATTTAATCCTGCCAATGAAAAATCAATAAAACTTGTAACTGAAGATGATAGAGGTAATAGAACTTTATGTGATGGGACTGTACCATACTTTTTTCCTATGGATTATGTTCCTGAAGATTTAGTTTTTGTAGAAGATGTAGCTGCACCTAATGTAAATCCAACTCCAGAATTAGACACTCCTCAACCTAATTTAGATAATCTTCCTCCACCACAAAAAGAAGTTGAATGCCCTGCTCCAAATCAACCAAGAGTTGGAGATCTAACACGTAATGGAGAAGAAAAAGTTATAGGTCATGAACTCAGTGTTGATAAAAAAACTTGCATAGTTTTGTATGAACCAACTACTGCAACTGATAAATATTTACCAAATACATCTCAAGTTAGTACAACAGCAGCAATTGCTGTAGTAGCAACGGCTTCAGCAGCAGCAACACCCTTATTATTAAGATTAATACGTCCATTATTAAAGCAATCTTTTAAAAAAATTCAGGCTTTATTTGGTAAAAAACAAGGAGAGAAATTTAAGGGATTAAAAAGAAAAAAGAAACTTATTTCGGAATCTCGTGCTGATGATTAGGAATAACTCCATGAGGATTTGCAACTACAATATCTGAACATATCTGAGCAGCTGGACTCGATGGATGAAAGGTAACTCCTAATCTTTTCTGCTCCGCACAATGTTTTAATCTTGCCATTTCAAAGTCTAATCTTTTATTAGCTAATAGTTGTTTATTCAATTCATTCTGAGTGTTAGCAGCAGCCAAACAGCCCTCATTGTGACGTTTGTCCAGTGGTATGGTTATATTCATACTGATGCCCCATCCAATACTATGATTAGATTTTTGACCTGTTCTGGTAGGTTTGTAATAAAGCACAGATCCTGGATTATCTAATACCCCATCATTATTAGTATCTGAATTATCAAATACTGGATCTTGATATGAATATTCATAAGGATCTTTCCATGAATTTTGTAATGTTGTAAAAGGAGTAATAGTTAGAGTAGATCCCTGACAGGAAACGCCATTTCCGTGAGTATTCGTCATATAAGGACCCGATAAATTTTGGACGGCTAAATTGGATACCGAACCACTGGAATTTGCCACAGGATTTGCCGTTGCGGACACTCCTCCTACTTCGTTTGCATAGATAGGAGCACTAAATATATTTAAAGCTAAGAGTAAATATTTTACTGACTGAAGGTTGAAACCGTGTCTGTGACTGAAGTTATCTCTGTTGTTCTTTGTATTATTGTCTGAGATTTTAATCCTGGCTGACTGAGAGTCGTAGTGAGTTGCCACGGCTTGCTTGAATCCGTAACCGTGAAGTTGGGCATGTTGGTTGTATCTAGATTTGTCCACGTCGAATTTACACCATTAACTGACTGTGTAACACTCTGAGCTGGAGGAACCAAGCTACTCGCATCTGTACTAATGTTATTACCTGTTACGGTATATTGCCACCCAGTCTGATAATCAATGACATTTATGGTTTCTGTGACCGTAGAAGTAGTCTCTGTATGAGAAGTAAGACTACCAGTCTGAAAGTTGGGAACTACAGGTACGGCTTCTACAGGTGCATTCAGTGAGCTTAATACGACCACAGGTATCACACTTTTCAAGATCTTGATTATCTTCTTTTTCTTTAACAGCAAAAGCATGATTTTTTAACTTCATCTGATAGTTATCTCACTTACAAATTGACCTGTTGCACTAGTACCTGCCCCTCCGCCTGTTAGTGTAATTGTTGAACTTGAATCAATTGTGCCTGCTAATGTACCTGCGGTTCCTGCTGCAGTTGAGGTTTGACTAGATAATGGACTTACTGCACCGACACTAGGAGCAGAACTTACTATTGCATCTCCTTGAGTAAAGCTTTGAGAGAATGAGAAGCTTTCTCCAGCTGTAGCCTGAACTGATGACAATGTAGGAATTGAACCAACTCCTGACGCAATTGTCAAAGAACCAACAGAGTTTGTAGCTGACCCACCGTCAGGTGTGTACTGAGTTGTTACGTTGTTTCCTGAAACACTATATGAAGTTCCTACTCTTTCAACATTAGTCGCTGCAGCATTAACTTGTAGTTGTACACTACTTGATAATTTATGAGTGATATCTGCCTTTGCTGCTGGTGCAAATATCAATATCAACAAAGGGAGAAATTTTCTCATCTTTTTATACTTATTGTTTGCTATACATAAGTTTACATGAGCGAAACTTAGTATGTAATCGAATTATAAAATGACTGAAAATTTAAAAAAGAAAAATGTTTTTGAAAAAATTAAAGAAAACATAGATGACAAAGATGAGCAATTAGCCTTTATCTCAGTCGTGGTCAGACTTATTGTAGTTGCTTGGAGCGGATTTATAGTATCCCTTAACTACGTTTCTCTTCCTGGATATTCTAACGAACCTAAGGATATAACATTTCCAGCTTCGATCCTGACAGCCACGCTTAGTTCCTTTGGTGTGGATGCATCACGAGGTAAGAGTCAAAAAGCTAAAGATTCAGCTAGTAAATCAGATGCAGTTACTACTCAAATTTTACGTATAGAACAAGCTCCAATCAAAGTTATTACCGATAATACTAATAAGTGACATGTACTACAAACAAAGAAGAAACTGGGGAGTAATAGCTTTAGTATCCATCTTGGGATTATCTAATCTCTCTTTGATGAATACTTTAGTTTCTCATAAATTTAAAAGTCCATATCCAAATTTAAATTTACCAGTTGGTCCTTATACGAGTTATAGAGTTGTGACTACAGAAAAAGGATATAGTATCAGTTATAAAGCTAATGATCCAAAAATTCTTGCAAGAACTAAACTTGTAGATGAGGAAAAAGGATTATTTAAAAAAGATTCTAAATTAAGTTTAAGAGAAACTTATACAATGAATAGTGAATCATCTTCACAGCAATCAGAAGGTTCTGTGATGACTGATAAGGATATTGCTTGCATAAAGGTAGAGGGAAGCGGAAATGCTACTGGAAGGGTCGTAGGAGCCTCTGTAGGCGTTAAAGCAGCTCCTGTGGTTAGTAACATACCAATTGTTGGATGGTTAGCAGCTGGACTCGTTACAATGTTTGCTCAAGATAAAGGATCTGAAATAGGTGGGGATATAGCTAGGAATTATAACGACTGCTAGTAGCTAGATAAAATTTAGGAAGCTATACTCAAATTAATAGAATATTTACTATGTCTTGCAAAGTTTCCTTAGAAAAATTAGAAGATACGTTAAAACAATTGACGGAACAACAGACCACTATGGCTAATGATATTAAATTAAAAGATTTAGATTTAAGTCAGACAAAAGAATCCTATTTAAAAGTCTTAGGAGCCATTGAAATAGTTCAGTTTCTTAAAAAAGAAGTAGAACATCCCCATGAAGAGGAACCAAAAATTGATATTGCTGAGGTCACATGAAATGTTGTCGGAGATGAATAAACAAAGATATAAAGCTCTTAGATTGTTAGCCGATCATATTCGAACCCCGTCCCGTGATTTATCTTTAAATGCAATATTCAACGATGTAAAGGATGAAGATTTAAAGTGGGTAACTGAAAAAATTCATTATTATTTATTAAGATTGTTAGAAGAATCAGACTGTGAGATAGAAGAAGAGATTGAGTTAGTTTCATTAATGGAATAAAAGATACAGTTGTGCAAGTTTATGCAGCATAGAGTTTTCTCAAAGCTGCATAATATATGATTAATTGCGAGCAAGATTTACTAGTCAATCTAATTGAATTATCTCCTCGCAATGCTCGACGAAAATTTAGACAGTCAATATTTGAAGTATGGGAATGGAAGTGTGCATATTGTGATAAAAAATTAGATACAAATTCTGCAACTATTGATCATATAGTTCCAAAGTTTAAAGGAGGTCATAATGTTAAATCAAATATGATTTGTTGTTGTGATAAATGTAATAGATCAAAAGGATCTGTACTACTAGAAGATTGGTATAATCCTTCTAATTATTACTATTCAGAGGAAAGACTTGGTAAAATAAAGCATTGGATAGAAGATAATAGTCTTTCTATTAAAGTTCTATCTCCAGATAAAGCAACTCCTTATATAACAAATGACTTCTACATCGGATGGATCTCAAGCTAAAGCAAAAGCATTTTTAAGAGATAAAAGCCAAAAGATTATGGAATATATGCCTGAACTACAGAAAGCACGTATGCCAGATGCTCTTGCAAGAACTGAAGGTGGCGAAGATCAAAGCATTCGAGCTAAGGTACAGAAAGGTACTATAAAAATTCTTTAATGAATAGTGTAAATCCAAAGGATGCTGCATTAGTAAATGAGCATTTAGTCCAATGTCTTAGAGACTCAGTAATGGTTTTTAATCAAACTCAATTAGTTCACTGGGGGTTGATGGGATCAAAATTTTATCAAATTCATCTTCTTACAGGGGATATACAGACTGAAATGACTGAAGGTATTGATAATATTGCTGAGCATATAAGATCTATAAACGTAATGACTCCAGTGAGTGTTGCAGATTTATTATCATCTAGAATAAAAGATTTAGAAAATTTTGACCCTTTTGATCAAGACAAACTTATTTTAGATATAAGCAATGCTCACGACATGCTTGCAGCTGCATTTGAAGAGTTAGCTAAATATGCTGGAATGATAGGAGATGATTTAACACAAGATTTAGCTGTAGAGAGAGGACGAGTACATAAAAAAAATCAATGGCATCTTAGAGCTACAATGACATATATGACTTCTAATAAAGAAAGGACTGATGTCGAAAAGGGCAAAAGCTAAACAACTTTCAAAAGATAGATTGAAATGTAATAAACCAAAAAAGACTCCTAGTCATAAAACTAAATCTCATGTTGTAAAAGCATGTAAGGATGGTAAAGAAAAGATAATAAGATTCGGTCAACAAGGAGTTAAAGGTGCAGGTAAAAATCCAAAATCCGAAAAGGATAAAGCTAGGAAGAAATCTTATTATGCAAGACATAATGCACAGGATCCTAATCCTGATAAATTTTCAGCTAGGTATTGGTCACATAAAGTTAAGTGGTAATTAGATAAGACTCCAACTTCTCCACCATTTAGTAATAATATATTTTGAATTTTTTAGTGGTGGTAAGGCTTCATGCATAGTTTTGTAGTTAGGAAATCCATTCTTATATAAGTTATTCCATCCTATTAATAATCCTTTTTTTGGCTTTATTTTTAAATTTAAATACTTAAAATATGTTTCTCCTCCCTTCTCCACATCATTTAGATAGATCATAGTTGTCCAAGTTCTCTGTCCCATCCATTCACAATAAGTTTTAAATTCATGATTTAAAGGTGAAAAGAAATCATAATGCTCTTTATAGTATTCACCTACTTCATATTTTTGAGCCTGCATTGTTTCTCCAAAAAATGGCTCTAAATTCATTAATTTTGCTATTTTTTTATCAATATTTAAATAAAAAGGGTCAGCAAAGTAATTTAAATCAGATGTTTTACTAGTTCTGTAACTATTTACAAGACATGTATCTCCTTGATCTGCAACAGTAGATGGTCTAAGATTTTTTGATATCATTGATATTAGTTGATCACATTCAATATCTGATAAAAATTTTTCTTGTTTATAAATTTGAGTAAATGGATAGTAAATTCTTTGAGTTTTTTTTGTAATATCATTTTTGTAAAACTCCTTATAATTTATTCTTTTTGGTTTTTTCTTAAATTTTGCTAAATATTCTAATTTTTTTAATTGATTTTTATTTAAATTATATGTATCTTTAAATTTTCTTACGACTTGTGTTTTACTAGCCCCACTAATAGAAGCCTCTATAAAATACTTTACTAGATCTTCTGGTGTCATATTAAAGTTTCACTAGTCTTAGAATACAACTAAATATAGAAATTACAAATGACCTCTATAGCTGTTAGTTTTATGATACTTTTCGGGAGCAGTTATGGTGTAAGTTCTATATTATTAAAGAGAAACGTAAGAATCCATGACCCCAGTTACAGATCCCAAGAAACATTTGGAAGAGTTTATAGAATCGAGAGATCTAAAGAAGACTGGTATTGATGATGATATTCCTGATATCCCCAACTTTACCGTAGATACTAGATCATAATCACTGTATAGTGTTGCTCCTTAATTCACTGTTGGTAATATATGTATAAAGGTTTTAAATTATATGGATGTCAACCTCCCAGTAGATCAGGAATTTGCAATTCATGCTGCTGCAATCGCAATCCAAACTTTAGACCGAGTAGAGTTAGAAGAGGCATTTATTGAGCTTTTACATCAAAAAGCACTGGATCGGCAAATGTTTTATAGCATTATGAAAGATCATGGAATAGATGCAGACATTCAATTTCAGCTCTCGACTGAAGGTCAAATTTCTTAAAAAACATGGCTACAAGAAGAATTAACGGAACCCTTGACACATTCAGTGTTGACTCAGGATCAGAAATTTCATACGTAGGTGGATCAACCACTGGCGATAAAAGTGATGATGTAAGAGGTTTTGAAGTGAATCCTGGTAGTACAGGTAACATCATTGTCAATCTTGAAAAAACATCAGGTATTCGCAATGTTCAGATATTTCAAAAAGATGCATTTGATGGAAGCAGTTCTCCTTCAGGATACCAAAGATTTTTTGATATAGAGAAAGCAGGCAAGGGAAAAGGAGCAGTAGGTATTACAGTTACTAATGCTGGTAAAGATTATGTTGTTTTACTAACATATGATGGTTATTCTGAAGTGAGTTACAACGGCACTGTTGACGTTCCCTAAATACTCTTTCTTTTCTGAAAAAGGTTATAAATTAACAAAAAACTATACTTCAGCTAGAACATTCCTTGGATTAGGAAGGTATGCAGCTTATAAAGACTTTGGTGAAGAGTCTTGGAAGATTGGTTATGGAAGTATACAACTTCATGGTCATGCACTTACAGCTAAAGATAAAGCTACACAACAAGAAATAGATAAACAATTTTTTTTAGATTTAAGAGAATTTTCAGAAAAATTAAAAGATTATGTCTTTGTAAATTTAAATAATAATAGAAGAGCAGCGATTTTAAGTTTTGCTCATAGTATGGGTATTCAGTCTTTTAAAAACTGTAAATTACTAGATCTAATTAATAGTTATTCTTCTAAAACTAAGATTATAAAAGAATGGAGTCCATTTATTAATAGGTATTGGATGAGTGGAGGTGATCTTATGGTTGCTAGAAGACGTGCAGAATTGGACATGTATTTTGCTGCAGATAAAGAGATACCAACCTTCTATCGTCATGAATGCCACACTGAGGCTTGTTTATTAAATTTAGTAGAAACTTATAATGGATCCTCTAATCAAATAAAAGGAATTGAATACTTAGAAAAAAAATTTAAAGAACTTGATCCTTCAGGAGAGATTTTACGTCGGTTTTTTCGTTACTGGAACGAGAAGCCAAGTGGTCTAGGATCTCCGAAGCGAGCCAAGGTTGATCTCTAAGATATTCCAAAGCATCAATCAACTCTAATTCAGGTGTATAATTTTCAATTAAATCTTTATACTCCACATTCATCCTCCTGTGGTATTGGTTTTTGATGAAGAGGAATAGTTACTGATTTAAAACCCTCTTCAAAAATTTCTCTTCCTACATTATAAAGTTCTTTATGTTTTTCATCATTCATTCCTATTTTAAGTAATACTAAATATCCAATCAAATCATTTACTACATCTTCATCATTTGCAAGAAGTCCAGCACCCTGCATAATCCGATTTAATTTATCATCAATTCTTACTAATAATTGTTCTACTGGCGATGCTTTACTGAAAACTCTACAAGGTTTTAAAGCAGAGTTACCATATTTTCTATTTTTATTAATTAAAAGTTCTTTAATATCATCACAGACTCCGCTAATTTTCATTTCTGATTCAGGCATGGTCATGTTAATTCCTCGTAGAATGTCTCTATGAGTAAGTTTACTAGTAGTTACGACGTTGACAATCGTTATAGGTTCTATAAGTCACTGAATCCTAAAACGGATATCAGCAAAGGACGTCGTGGAGTCAGGCCAGGTGTAGATAATTCTTCTAGTAAAAATTTTTTAAAAAGATTTGCAAATAATTTAAATGAAAACGGATTTCCTAGACCAACTACAATAAAAGATCAAGAGTTTCCTAGAGATAATTAACATATTACCTTTCCAATATTAGAAAATATATTTTCAAATCTATCTGTTTGATTAAAACCAATTTCTATTCGAGGTAAATATATAAAATATCCCCAGTGAACAGGAGGAGATATAACGTACATTCCTTTTCCATGAATAAGATTAGCTCTATCTGTAGGAAAGCAAACAGGATAATCCCACATTTCAGGACATATTCTTAACATTTCAGGATAGGTAGAAAAAAATAATCCTTCTCTAATATTTCTTAGTTTCCATTCTCTTACTAATCTTCTAAACCATATAACGCTTGGAGCTTTGGCTCCTACTCCAGCTTTAACACTCCATCTCCAAGTGCCTCTCTCTTTAGAAAATGAACATCTTCCAACAGTAGGAGGAAATAAATAAACCGTACCAGTCCAAGGATCATCTATGTTTAATCCATCTTCTTTAGGTGTATATATTTTTTTAGCTCGTAAAAATTCTACATTTGCACTATATGTAGAGCATGGATCTAAGTCAATATCGCCTAATAATGCATCTATGTAAGGTAAATAATCACATGGAGTAAGCCAATCATCAGCTAAATCACTTATTTGTTTAGAAAGATATGGCTTATTATTCACATCATTTTAAAACTTGCACCTTCACTGTCAATTTTGTAGTGTACTAGTGACATCTCTTTGGAATCTTGAATTATAAATAAAGCTTCTTTATCAGGATCAAGTTTTTCTGCTCTAACTATTGCTTGCTTCATAACGTCTGCAGCACCTTCCATATCATTCTTATTAAGGTCATCTACAGCACTAATTAGATTATCTACTGTTAAATAAAACATGGATTTCTTTTCATCTTCATGATCAGGCACATAAATCATCGCTCCTGGACCATCATTGTGGTAAAACTTGTAATAGTATTCACACATATCCGCACAAATTCTTTCTATTGTTAGTTTATAAAGTTTAGCTTCATCTTCTCCTGTAGCTGAGCCAATTAATTTTTTTAATAGCTTAATTCTTCTACTTGTCATTTAGTTATTACTGCTTCTACATTCTTACTATCTTTTTGTTTTTTGTCAATTTTAACAAATTTAGCTAATCCTGATTTTCTCAATGTTTCTAATAATTTTGGTAAAGGTCTATATAAAACTACTGCTTTTTGCATATTTCCTATTTTTTTAATTAATTTTCCATTTTCATCTCGTAATTTAGCTAATTCACCTTGTCTAATTAAATATTCAGCTACACATCTATATCTTCTCTTTTCTGCAAGATTAATTTCTGGGTATCTATCACATATAGTACTTGTTTTCATATCACTAAAAGTGATTCGTATTTGATCTGCCAGTGATAAACCTAAAACCACATCAGTTGTACTAGTTTCATAACCTGAAATTAAATCTAAGTATCTTCTTAAATCTGCGTTTGAAAAACTACCTGATGGAGGTATAAATATTTCTACTTGTTCAATTAAAGAAGGACATAATTTTTTTCTAAAGTTTTTTGTTGTTACTGATGGAATGTCTAGATTTTTAAATCTATAACTTTGATATGTATTATCAGGGTCTTTTAGAGGAGCATAATTAGTAGTATCTAAAATATCTAACCAATCCTCTGTTATTTCTACTGGCATCTGAGGATCATATTACATGTATCTTTTTAAAACATAGCTTACTTTTGATAATCTTCCCAATCTTAGCTACTATCAATGAAGAAGAGATATTTTTTTATCATGCGTCGTCCAATTACTTATGCTGAACTACTTTTAATTTTAATTCTTGCTCCTATGCTTTGGATTGGAGGGACTAATTTGTACGAGTTTGTTACAGATAGAATTACAGTAGAATGTAATTTCAAAAAATAAAATGGGTGGAAGTAAACCATCAGCACCTACTGTAATAATGCCTGCTGAGACAAAACCTCAACAGTTTCAATCTGTAATACCAGAAAAGAGTTTTAAAGATTTAGCAGAGCAGATGGGAAGAATAGAGAAAGAAACTGGTAAAATTCAACAACAGAGATATGACGAAGTAGGGACTCCAGCTGAGATTGGAGCAAGAAGTAAAGGAACAAATATGTTAGCAGCAGCAGCTTATTTATCATCTTTACCAAAAAACACACCTGACACTAGTTTTCAGACCACACCAAGACCTTTTGGAATTACATCAACTAAAGGTGCATTCGAACAGAAACAGGGTCAAACAGCACCTGCAAGTACAGGTAAATCAACAGCTCCATCGACAGCCCCTAAAAGTCAATTAGATTTTGTAAAAGAAGCTGCGAAACAAAATTTAGATGTAGCTAAGCAAGAATATTTAGATGCTGTAAAACTAGCTAAAACAAAAGGTAGACCTACCGCAACTATAACTAAAGATCCATCTTTTGCTAAACAGGATCCTAAAGATTTACTACCTAGAAGATATAATCCTGAAACAGGAAAAATGGATATTGTTTAAGATATAGAACCAAAATCCAAAGTAGATTCAGCTGAATTAGTTATTAATCCAAAATTTATAGATTCATCAACAATTTCAGATACAAAACGCCAGTCCAATGCAGAAACATTTAAGTTAATTGAGTAATTAGTTTCTAAATATCTAATGTCGTTAGTAATTAGGAATAAATAGTTACCCTTATCTAATGTTGTTCTTGGAAAATCAGTAAGTAATGCACCAGTATCATCATCTAAATAGTCAATAGAACTTTCTTTATGAACATAGCCTAAATCATTTATTGGTAATTCTTCTCGTCTACCATCATCTAAAATTTCATAAAAAGCTAATAAAGTATTTCTATTAGTATTCTCTTCGTAAGAAAATTGTGAAAAATTTTGAGTAAATTGAATAGTTCTTGGTTTAGTAAGTTTTATTTTATAAAAAGTTGTTTGTTTTCTTGTTAAACCACCATGAGTATTTTTGATTTCAAAAGACTTAAATATAGATGAAAAATCTCCTAAATCTATAGGATTATTTAAATTATCTCCATCTTCAGCAGGTCTTGGATCTGATCCATAATATGATGTTGGTCCATAAGCTGTAGGACCTCCACCACCTGTTGGATAAGTTTCTACAAGTCCTAAGTTAACAAAGCCTGTATTACTTGGTATTGTGGTTAGGAATCTGGACATTTTTGGCAGCTAGGTTTTTGTCTATTCTTGTAATACTCGAATATGTTGTCATGACTTAGTTTAATCGAGGTAATTTTTTTTGGCTCTTCAAAGTCTTTTAATTCTTTAATTGTAAGATGTTTTGGATTACAGCAAAATGATTCACATGATGGTTTACTAAATATCCTGTATTTACCTGTATATCCTCTACTCAACCAAAAAGCTACTCGTGGAGCTGATTGAGTTTTACCTGAATGAAAAGGAGATGGAAAATAAGCAGTAGATTCTGAATTATTTTTTCTTGTAGCTCCTTTCCAAACCCAACATGAATTTTCATCTTTAACATCTACCTGTTCCCAAAATCTTTTTACTTGCCAATACCATCTAAAATCAAATTCTCTAACATCTACAATGCATCTACCACTTTTTATTTGTTTCATACAATCAAGACACTCTCCCATTATTCCAAAGTTACCTATATGGGTTTTAGTATCTTTAATGTGCCAAGGACATTCTAATTGTTGAGTCACGAGAAAATTTAATTTGTATTTTTTTGATTCTTCAGGAAATGACAGAGATATTTTTTCACATATCTCTGAAAGATTATTCCACACTTCTTTCTCATTGTAATCATTATTTCTATTCTCAGCATCTTCATAAGTCTCATAAGAACAGATTCTACGAACTGAATGATAAGGTAGTCTATATGTCTTAGATAATTTTCTACTACTAATACCCTTCTGACTTTCCTTTCTTAACTTACTTATTAAGAAGGTATCGATACTATTTTCATTGATTGAAGCACTTTCATAAGCAACATCTTTTCTAGTTCCCCAATAATAATGAGATGGATTGAGACAATAAGGAGACTGGCAATAACCTTTCCTTACAATTATTGATTTTTCAGTTGTAGGTTCTCTACCTGTCAAATAAAGTAATAACTCTCTTGCATCTCTTCCCTGATATTGCAATTTATTCTTTTTACTTGTATTAAATCCCTCAAAAGCAGAATGTTTTATTTTTTTCATACACCAACATTTTTCTTTTCCTAATATTTTTAGTCCAGTTTTAAAGGCATTAACGAATTTTATTTGATCATAAGGAGTTAAAAGATTATATAAAAAAGGATTTTCAGTTTGCATGCAAGTAGGGGGTGTGGTGATTTTTAGTATAGAACCCTTTTATAGCAATGGCAATTGTTGAACACCCAAAACCCAAATTTTTTTACCTATTTTAATTACTTCTAGGGAAAGTGAGGTTAGGTATGTGACTGTTAAATATTTTATATACACTCTCTTCCTATCCTCAACATACACGTAGCCGAGTAAAACCCCTATTTTTTTTGTGAACTTGGGTGTTCATAGTAAACTTATTGCGAGAGAATAGATTTTAAAGATAGTATAGTCAAAAAGCATACTAACCATACCTACTATTTTATATATAAGGACTTAAATTTCAAAAAAATGCCGAGGTAGGGGTGGGTAATTGGTTGTACATTTCGAAAAAAAATAATATACAATCACTTCCTAACCCTAGTAGTTTTGTGAATGTTAATATAAAGAAAAGTTCAAATTAACAACATGCCCTCTAAAGATTTAAAAAAATTTTTAGATTTTTATTTTCCTAAAAAACCTGAAGCACCTCAGCCTCCTACTGTTGTATTTCCTGAAAGGGGATTTCCCCCACCAATAATGTCGCCTACAAAAATTGGAGATGGTTTTGATAATAGTGCTTTGATGCAAGATCCTAAATTTAAACAGGAAGATACTATGAATCAAGGGATGGCAGTTAGTGAGCCATATGAAGAAGCAAATGAAAAAGCTTTTGAAAAAAATAATCCTATGAATGCTATATCTCAGGAAACTCCTGTTGGAGATAGAGTTAGTAATTTTTTAAAAATGATGGGTCGTTAATCATGGGAGATAATGACTTCCCAACAGTAATGGCAAATGGTGGAAAAAGTTTTGTAGATGGTTATATAAGACGTAAGAATTTGTATAGTCAATCGGGTTCAGATATTCCTGCTCTTTCAGTCGAACAAGACTTTGAACAAGAGCTAGGAAAACCAGCAATAGAAACAGTAAGAATTCGTAGATAAACAAAGCTTAAAATTAAATTATATATTATTTGGAGTAGATGTCACAAACTAAAGCCCAATTAGTAGATGCAGTAGACGGAAGTATAGTTGCAGCTGACCTAGCAGCAGATTGTGTAACAACAGCTAAAGTAGCTAACTCAGCCATAACTGATGCAAAAATTTCTGGATTAACATCTTCAAAACTTACTGGAGCATTGCCTGCTATCTCAGGAGCAGCTTTAACAGGAATTTCCAGTGCTGGTAAAGCTAAAAATTTAGTAGTTAACGGAGCTATGCAAGTGGCACAACGCCTTGATTCGCAGACTACGTCATCTACATCTTCTGGTTATCAAGCTCTTGATAGATTTCCTGTATATATTAATGGTGCAGATGAAAACCCTACAATTACACATGCCGATATAGCAAGTGGAACTACACCTTATACTTTGGGATTTAGAAAATCATTAAAAATAACAAATGGAAACCAAACAAGTGGTGCTGGTTCTAATGATTATATTTGGATTCAAAATAAAATAGAAGCACAAGATATCGCCAATTCTGGATGGAATTATTTATCAGCATCTAGTTATATAACACTATCTTTTTGGGTTAAATCAAGTGTAGCTCAAACTTTTAAAGGCTACATAGAAACAATGGATGG
>CETB01132613.1_pt1 | contig 18593 bp, 14 predicted proteins | sample 356381 | NCBI WGS metagenome assembly CETB01 (sample SAMEA2622545, study PRJEB7988) | marine metagenome | biome: marine biome (ENVO:00000447); feature: deep chlorophyll maximum layer (ENVO:xxxxxxxx); material: "saline water (ENVO:00002010), including plankton (ENVO:xxxxxxxx)" | depth 155 m | reverse complement strand
CCCCCAGCCGCGAAGTATAGGCCAAGCTAACCTACAGGCCCCTTGTGTGGTTCTCCCGTGAGGAGTATCTCCCAAAGCCTTGACGGATGAAAAATCAATCTTGTCGAGCGATACTGAAGGGTGCTACCTCATCGATTAATTCGATGTGGCCGACGTACATTCTTCGGCAACAATATTTGTCTAGTCCGAGATCGTCAAGTACCGCACCTGCATCTTCTCCCTCTTGGGTTCTTTGTTTGAACTGTTCATACACATGAGCTACGACTTTCCCGCAGCTCCAACAACGTACTGGAATTAACATATTTCATCACCTATACGACTTCTGCCACTTCTTGCGAGCGCCTCGCCCCATTTGGTGCTTCGGCTCCTTGCGTCTTGGATCGTTAACAAGTAGGCTACGGTCGAATCTTAGGTACTCATCGCGGAGTTCCTCATCAATTCCCTCAGCCCCACCATTGTAGTGAACTAGTCCGCGAGCAATTGCGGTTCGGATAGCATCAACTTGGCCCATCTGTCCACCGCCTTCTACGCTGACGGAGATGTCAACATCCTGGAGACGTTTCATTGCCTCAGCAATCTGAACAGGCTCTAGCGCTTTACGGCGTGCAAGAGCGGGTTCCATGATATGGATTGGCTTGTGATTTACACGTACTCGTCCAGCGCCTTTACCGACTGTTGCTCGGGCTATTGCGGTCTTTCTCTTTCCACTAGTTTCGACCGTTTCCTTCTTCTTTTTCTTAGCCATCACTGCTCACCTCCCCAGCGGGTACTATCGATACCTAGGTGTTCGCTAATTTGGCCGAGACGAACGAACTTTTGTGGCAAATCGCGGTCAAAGGTGCTGGAATCGCCCCAGGCATGACCGTCTGGTAAATCATCACCAGATAGATTTGCCGGGGTGCCAATCATGACTCGTAAATCGCGCACGGCATTGCGGCCGGTGCTATTCTTTTGGTATGGTAACATTCCTCGGACGGTTCTCTTGAGTATCTGGTCCGGCATACGTGGGAAGAATGGCCCCTTTCTAGGGTGATTCAACTTGTACTTATGATCATATTTGGCAAAGACTGCGGTCTTTGGACCGGTTACGATGGCTTTCTCGGCATTCACGATAATCACGCGCTTCTGATTGCCCGCTTTGCGAGCTGTCAGTAATTCACTAGCCACATGGCTGGCAAGGCGTCCGAGAACCTTGTTAGATGCGTCAAAGACGAGGGTGCTTGCTTCAGCCAAGTATCCTCACCCCCTTTCCATCTGGGTTCTCATTCATCAATTCGCGGATCGTGAGGACACGTCCACCTGCTGCTTCAATCTTCGAGCGGGCACCGATACTAACACTGTAGGCGGCGACGCTCGGCTTACCGGCCACGTCGCCGCTACCGAGAAGCTTGCCGGGAACGAGGACTACATCCTCTTGGGCAGCATATCGGCTCAGGCGGCTTAGGTTCGGTTCAGCCCAATTGCTTCGGCTCTTTTCGAGCCTCAGAGCGACGTCTCGCCACAGTGCAGAACCGGTTGACCTGCTCTGGTCCTTGAGATCGCCGATTAGGGCGATTAGGGCCTGGTTGGTCTTTCTCATGTTCTTACTCATATGACTCCCTCGACGTATCCTTGGGTAGCGCGCCCACCTGACCACCTGTTATGAATGCTGCGGGTTGCCCCTACGGGGCATTGACTCGCAGTACATCAAGAAGAGGATAGGGCGGGCTTTACTCGTCCCTTTTCCTCAACTCTGCATAATCATATTCGGAATCCGCTATTATCCTCTGAATCATCATCTATTCCTGCGATTCTCTCTTGGCCTTCTGAGTCCACGAATGATCCCGCTTTCACAACCGAGCCATATAGGCCGGATTCATTGACTGCGGTTCGGTTAAGCATTCCCTCACCAAGAGAAGCACTGATGTGGTTGATAATTGACTGCAATGCATTGATTGCTCTGTCTCGCTGATCCGCGCCTATCTCATGGTCGGAATATCTGGCTTCTTCAAAGAGCGAAAAGAATACGTCCAAATCCTCAGGAGGTGCGATGCCTGCTAACATACCTGTTACCGCATCCTCGAATTCTCTGGTTGTTTCGTAGACCTTCTTCATCGCGCCTCTACTGCGGAAGAATCTGACCAACTCCTTGTAACAATTGAATATCGTATCAATGTACTCATTGGATGCCTTAAGAGACAAGAGGGAGTCTGTTAGTATACCACGCAAAATCTCGATTCTGCGGCGCTCTACGTAGTTTCGATACATGATTGCCCCGACCAAGACTGCGAAGGCTAATGCGATACCAATGATCGTAAGCACTTGTATTGTGAAGAAGCTCGCTTCTGCCTTGGTTACTGGCTCTCCTAGGTAAATCGCTGGAGTATTATTGAGAAATTCTTCCTCAAATTCGTGAGAACCTTTGAAATGGATTGTGACTTGCCATTCTCCTTCAGATATACAATATCCTCCTTGGTCACAGTCCAATTCTCCAGGAACGTTGACACCTGAGTAAGGGAAGCTAAACGAAGCAACTCCTAACTCGTTAGTAGTCGCGAAAACTACGTTGTGAGGAATCCACTCCCCTTCTTCTGCATTCCAAAATTGATAGGTGAAAATGACTGTTTGAGATTCTACAGATAGGTCTAATCGATCTCGTAGAATCGCCACTGAACCATTGATGTAATCTCCCTCTTGGTAACCATCTGGGTTTGACCAGTGGTCCTTCAGCAAGATGTCTACACGACTTCGAACAAGCACTTCTATATCGATGAATGAACCATTCACCACAGGTGTTGTCTCAGCCCTACAACCGCCTGGTAATTCCTTATTTGGCTCATAGGCTATTCTTACTATTCTGAAACCTTCCATCTTGTCTGAAGTAGGCTCAACACCACGTCGACTCGGATTATCATCTGGGTCGCCGCTAAACCACTCAATTTCGCCAGTTCCATCCTGTGTTACGGATGTAGCAATCGGTCGAGTATTCACCTCTGGGTCTAAGTAAATATTCAGACACTTGCCTCCAATCGGGTTGCCATTTGTTTGAGTCAGCCTTGCATCCAAGTGGAAGGATTCCTTTAGGTAAAGAACAGGGAAGACAGAACCATTCTGGAAGGTGTACGAATCAACGTCATTTCGGAATGGCCCTATCTCTTGTACAGCGAGTGTCGAATTCGAGAAGACTGGGAATAAGCGTGTTGTACTAGCGTTGTGGTATCGATAGCGATCGTTATTCTCGTAAGAATTGAATTCGACCTTGACACGAGCTTGTCCTGCCTGTACGTCAGTAAGTGGGCAGGTTATCTCGTAGAATCCATTAGCATCGCTTGTACCAGGTAGACAGCCAACTACTCCAGTTTCTGAACCAACCATTTCGTAGGTGACTCTGATTGCTCTATTCGATAGATTGGTTCCTAATTCGTCAATTAACTGTCCAGTAACCACCATCGGCTTCTCGATAGGTTGACCAGTAGTTGGATCAATCTCGGAGGTGTAAACAATCTGATCGTCAACGTTGAGAGTTGTGTACCCTACCAAACTAAATCCATCGACTTGGAATTGCATAACTCTTCGATAGTGGTCGCTGTTCACTACTTGCACACATGGGTCCCATGCTCCAGATGTACTGAGTGCTTCAGCGTCTAGCGGCCCACATCCCTCGTGAGGTAGGTTCTCCTCAAATCGTAGAATCACGTTAACAGGCCCAAATCCATCTGGAAGGAAGGATTGTGGGTCGTCGCGGAGTAATTGTGGGTCTAGGACCATCTCATGATGGATGGTGCCAGCGTTCGGGCATTGGGTATCTACAATCTGGCGGTGGGTGCGATCTTCGAAGTCCGTACCTTCCATTATTATCAGAATCTCGCCACCATTTGCTCCACAACCATCCAATGCTTGCCCTGAATCCTTGATGACTGCAGTACGGTTGTCATCGGTCACCTGTGCAGTGAATTCCCAAATATCTCCTGTAGAGCGAACATTTGGGGTCGTGTCTTGCAGTGTGATATATGTTCGCGAAACTACCCAAAGGTCCATGGTGCCGGATGTTCCTTGGTGCCGAGGATCTCCTGGGTATGTGTATTCCAAAGTAAAGTTACCTAATTCGTGGTCTTCCTCTATTGTCAGATTAACACTGAACCAACCGGTACTATCTGTCTCTGCGATTCCGTTGGTGCCATCAGCTTCCCAGACATAATTTACCTGGGCGTTCTTCAGTGGTTGGAGAGAATTATCCAGCAACTGAACATCTATACTACGATTCTGGCCACGGTACAGGCGTGGCTGGATTAATTCCTTGAATTCACTGGTACCAATAATCGAGACATTGAGGTATGCTCCAGTTGGAGCAAGCACGTTACTCTGATTTCCAGTGAAGTAGAAATTTGAGTTAGTGAAGTCGGCTCGAATACCATAGAATCCGGCAGCGTATTGAGAGTACCACGTCCAATTATAATCGAAGGTTGCCACACCATTGATCATCTGAGGCGCTCTAGCGAATCCTGTTTCTTGCGAACCAGCAAAAATTCCATTCCTATCTAGATCGACTTGCAGAGTCATAGGATCGTGTGGCCATGGAACCATGGTTCTATTCCACACACTACCAATGACTCGTAACTCCTCGCCCGTGAACATTTCAGGAACGATTTCACAGCGTATTGCACTGTCTGGGTCTGCTGGCTCAACAGGGCCACAAGGGGGTGCATTGAAGTCCCCCCCATTTTGCATCGCGATTCTCCAATGGGTGCCATTGGAGGAAAGGAATGGTCGTAGTCTAGCACTCTCACCGGTTAGGCCTTCAGGAGTTCCGTCCCAAGACATCGCGTATGGCTTACCAAGACTGGCATCGGCATAATTCAATCCGGCAGCATCAAGGCTTGGTTGGTGGAAAAGTGCTCTCCAAGCCCCGAATGAAGAGCCGGTAAACTGGGTCGCATCCCAGAAGAATACTGGCCTAACAGAAGAGACGTACATATCAGCTTCAATGTACATTCGGTGCATGGAGCGAATGGTGAATGCCTCAGTCTCTGTACCCTCGAGATAAGGGAATGGCAATTCATCGCCTAAATCCGGTCTGGCATAGCCAATGAATGAATAATCACCTATTGGTAAGCTAGTATTGGTGTAATCATAACGTCCCAAAACATAGTGGTTCTTTGCGTTATCATCCCAGATAATTTCCTCGTATCCTCCTTGTGGTATACCAACGCCATTATCCATTGTTGAATTCCATTGTACTTGCTTCCATTGTCCTTGAGCCCCGGCGGTTTGTACAAAGGTCAATGATGCCCAGCCGCCCGAATCCGCGCGATATCCATATCCATATCCATCAAATATCGTTGGGTGTGTGTAGTTCCCAAATGGACCACCGTGGACACGGAAGGAAATCGGTGCATGAGTAATTCTGTTGTCGAATATACCACGGTCCCAATCTGCTTCGTAGTGGACCTTGTAATCAACGAAGAGAGGTTGTTCGTCACTTCGGAAATACGTCCAGGAGACATAATCAATTGTGGTGTTTGCTCTGATTTCTACGGGTATTGGTTCGGTTTGAGAGCTGTCGTGGTAGAACATCTCAGTAACCTCAGCATAGACATTGTAGGTTGTATTTGGGCCTACAATCAGGTCCTCAGGCAATAGAAATTGCCCGACCACGAAAGCACCAGCAGCGTCTGTCAATACGTCTACTGTTTCAAGGGCGAGAGTCCCATTTCGCGCCCATTCTATTGTTATCTGTACTGGTAGATCGGGAGCTGGTTCGAAAACGCCTGTATCTGGATCTAACCAATTCACTGTGCCTTTGAATATCGCTGGATTAACCGCATCTAACCAAAGCACGTTACTAGAATTCATGGTGATTCGGGTTGGAACCTTGTCATCCTCGTCTAGGATTCCATCGTTATCATGATCCCAATCTGATGTTCCAGAGTGTTCCTCTTCTACTTGGTCCCAATCTCTGTCTGGTCGCTCGTCGGTGTCATCGTCCTCGTCAATTGCATCCGGACCGGTGAATGGATCAGTTGGATTGGCGATTCCTGTTCCATTACCATAATCGTCGTGATCCCAAGGGTTTGTTGATGGTTGATCAAATCGAGATGGCCATAGCATGATTTCGTCCTTATCTAACATCCCGTCCGAGTCATCGTCGAGGTCAACATCGTCTCGAAGACCGTCATTATCGTGATCCCAAGGGGAGATGAATGGAGTGGCTGAATTTAATTCAAGAGTATTGACTATTCCATCAGCATCCCAATCGTCATCAGCCCAATCTAGGACCCCATCGTTATCGTGATCCCAGACGCTCTGTTCCTCACCGGTGAAACATAGAGTTTCTTGCACTTCATCAAGTACGCCGTTATTGTCATCGTCAGGGTCTTCACCGTCTGGTACCCCGTCGTTATCGTTGTCAACGTCGTAGTAGATTGGGAATAGTAATCCTTGGCCCAATACACCTTGGTCCCAAACAGATTGATACCAGCCATCATTATCTGGATCTGTATCGGTTCCATCGTCATCTTGGTCGACACAATTTGAACCGATGAAGAAATTACCTGATTCTGTTCCACTATCGTCATCTAAGTCATCGTTACTGTCGAGTTCTAAATAATCCCAAATGCCGTCGTTATCATCATCTATATCCCAATGGTCGTATACACCGTCGAAGTCATCGTCTAGATCAGCGGTATCATTGACCATACATGATGGATTCATATTACCAGGAATCGGAGCCCCGCAGTCGTCATCTGGGTCTACGTCGTTATCAAGTAAATCCGCAACTTCATCGGGGAACATGTTGGCGTTTTGGTCGGAAGTCCATTGGAAGAATCCGTAAGTTATCCCGATCCAAGCCGTGAATAAATCACGATTGTTTTTCATCTGATCGTAGGTTACTGCGGCCGTAGGGTCGGGAGTATCGGTTGTGAAATCAAAGTGGAAACAGTTCGAGTCACAGCTCGGTGCTGGGCTATTTTCTGGTGCATCTGTTCCATCGTATGGGCCATCATCATATTCAGGGTCCGGCCGAGTTGAGTAAGGTAAGGTGAAGATAATTTGACCTGTTTGAGATGCCTGACTAATTGGCCATCCGTAAAGGAAGGACAAAGGAAGTCCACAGGCTATTGGTTGGAATCCAAGTTGGTAATACATGTAGAAGATTGAAATATCGCATTCACCATCATCAGTGCTTCCACCAAACTGAGGATTATTAACATCTAATCTGCCGTCTGAACCTTCGTCTTGATCCCACCAGTCGGGCATTCCATCTGCGTCCATATCTACGTCTATACCATTAATGAGAGAATCTCCATCCATGTCAATATCAAAGTAATTATTCCCATTCCAAGGACTCCACTTCATCATAACATACCAGTACATTTCAGGGACTACTCCATTTGAGACCATTTCAGGGACTTCAGTATCTGTTGTTTCCTCGTACCCATTGTACGGAAGAATAAATCCATGTTCCTCGGCGAAAAACGGGCTGAAATGCCAAAATTGGTCCCACCTTAAGGGTTGAAGCATGGTGTAGGTTGTGCTGTCATCACTACCATCGATTGTGTCACCATCTCCATGAGAGTAGCCATTTGAGGTAGAGAATTGGTCTGAGTTGTCGTTGTCGACTATTCCACAATTTCCATCGTCGGGGTCATAGAGATCTGGTATGCCGTCGTTATCGTCATCCCAATCCTCGTCATTTGGTAGACCGTCGCCATCAACATCCGTATCGATATCATTAGGCCCATCGTCTCGGAATCTTGAACCATTCAGAAGGTGAAGATCGTTATCATCATCCAAATCGCAATTTGGATCTATATCTAACCAATCTAAAACGCCGTCATTATCATCATCCACGTCTTCCCAATTATTGATTCCGTCATTGTCCCAATCATTGTTGCCTGTATACGACTTTCGAGTCACGGTACAATTCATATCGGAGTTTTGTGGATTTGGATTCGTTAAGGTAGCACAATTCCAATTCTCAACTTGAGCGGTAGTTGCCATCATGAAGGGATCGTCTTCGTTCAATATACCGTCATTATCCAAATCATAAGGGATATCGAATTCATTTATTCCAGGCTCTCCTAGTAAATTATCGGCAGGCCAAGCGCCTCCAACATCTGTGTCCATCCAATCCCATACTAAATCATAATCTGAATCAATCGCTCTATAGATATCATCATCGGCGTCTCTATCGTAATCGATTTCGCAGTCGATGCCGGGGATTTGAATTGGATGATCATTTGGATAATCTCCAATACCATCTAGGTTAGTGTCTAACTGCAGGCAAGAATCTGGTATTCCATCGTTGTCATCATCAACATCATACATATCCAGCAATCCATCGTTATCGTCGTCGGTATCCGATGAATCTGGAGAGCCATCATTATCGTTGTCTGGGTCTATGAAATTTGGAATCCCGTCGCCGTCAAGATCTCCGTCAATCATTTCAGTAAATGTTGGATTTCTTGGGTGCCAGATAGTCTGTTCTTTGGTTGCAAAGTTGAGTTTGACGCTTCCGCCGTAGACGTCAGGATTGAGGTCAAATGCGGCTGGCATTGATTGACTGGTTTCTGGTCCTACTGATACACTACCTGAAAATAATACGGACCCATCTGGATCTGAAAATTGCCAATTACCTTCCTCGTTAAATGTAAATGAAAACGAGTCTCCTGGGGCTATTTCTCCACTATCGAAAGAACCATCACTAGCAGTGATATTATGAGATCTAGTGTCGTCATTGACCCATACCACAGTGTCTCCAACTTCAATGCTGTAAAATTGTGGATTGATTCCGCTGGTTTCTAATAAAATTGTAATAGTCTCTTTTGCATCCCAAGGAAGAGGGTTATCCCACATTGATGCAGTATCGGTTATGTTAGTTGTCACCGTAGAGTCCCAAGGATGTGAGTCCCAGAGGTCGACTAATCCATCATTATCATCGTCATCATCGAAATAATCCTGCGTGCCATCACCATCGAAATCGCAAGGCCAGGTGAACTGATCTATCCTACCATCATTATCATCATCCTCGTCATATGAACCTCGACCGCTGCCGTCTATGTCCTCATCAGTTACGCCATCATTATCGTGATCCATTGGATTCTGATCTATCCTGTACCCAGTCCCAACCGGAGTGCCTGTCCAAGGGTGCACTGTGTCAGGATCAACATATCGGTCTGCACTAACATTCCATGGATCGGCCCCTTGGGTGTAGTCAATTGGGCCCTCTAGGATTCCGTCGTTATCGTCATCCCAATCGTCCTCGTCGGAGATTCCATCGTTATCGTGGTCGAATGGATCGGTTCCATAGCATCCATCGAAACGCTCGATAAGGTCACTAATTCCATCGTTATCGTCATCCAAATCATCTAGGTCATTGATACCATCATTGTCATGATCTTCGGTGTTTGTTTGTTCAAGGAAAAAGCCATACCCTGGGTTAGTGAGCAGAACTGATGGATCGGTAATCTTGCCTTGGTACGAGGCTGGATCTACCCAACTTGGATCGGTGAAGGCTTCATGGTCAAAATTACTCATTACATCGAGTTGCCCTTGTGTGGCCCCTGTTGTTTGCCCTTCGGCTTGGTAGAACTGCTGATATGCCGTCCTAGCAGGGATCTGCTCGACCGTTTCGAGGTTGGTTGTTTCTTCCTCAACTCCGATGAAATTATACATCTGTGTACTCATTAACATCAGTACTACCATCATTAGTGCTGAGCCACTCTTATTTCTGTTCTCTCGACTGTACCAAGTCTGTTTCAATTCGTTCATCCGACCACCGAAGTAGCCTTGCTAAATCGGCCTGCTTATCAACGAAACCCCTCCTGTTCGCACGCGAGTATCACGGAAGCCTCCGAGTATCATACTTCGATACAATCGTTATTGCCGGAGATACTTTGATCGGTTCAACCAACTTCTGAGTATTCCATATGTTAAAAAATCAAGAAGCTTTGAATTATCTCATGGCACCAATTAGATGGGTCCTACGATCTAAAATTCATAGGGCGGCTGTTACTCAGGCAGACCTAGATTATGTTGGTTCGATATCAATTGACGAAGAGCTCATGGAACAATCTGGAATAGTTGAATGGGAAAAGATTACTGTACTCGATGTAACTAATGGATCGCGATTAGAAACATATGCAATAAAAGCGCCTCGGGGATCAGGTGAAATCTGTATCAATGGGGCAGCAGCTCATTTGGTCAATCCTGGTGACTTGGTAATTTTGTTAACTTATCAAGGAGTCGAAGAAGGAGAAATTGAAAATCATCAGCCGAGGATTATTCATGTGGATGAACAAAACAAAATCATTGATTCGGCTACTACAAAATCTAAGTACTAATTCATCCGAAATTATGCCCTATGATATGGCAATCCTTTGATGATTGTAGAGGCTCGATATAATTGCTCTAGCAAAACAACTGCGGCTAATTCGTGTGGTAGCGTAATCAATCCAAGCGATAAGGAAGACATTTCCTTGCTACAGTCTCCAAAACCACCGGGTGGTCCAATGACTAGGTGAACATCATGGCTGGAGAGACGCCATTGTTTCATTTTCTCTGCGTAACCCATCGAATCTAGATTTTCCCCCTTTTCCTCAAGCACGATTACATTGCCCTTACCTACTTTGGATACAATTGAGGAAAGGTATGTCTCAGGATCTGTACGATTTCGATGTTCAGAAAGCGAAACTCCTTCTCCTGAAAGGCGATTTGCGTAATCTGAGATGGCCATGCTGAATGCGGCGTCCTTTGCCCTCCCATGTAGGTGTACGACGATACGCCCCATGGTGCAACGGGGGCATCGGCGTTCTTTGATTATTCGTAAGCATCAAGGGTAACGGCTTGCGCCCATCGATTGAGAGAAATGAGTTGGTGGCCATTCAAACGCAAGGAAAAGCCCTTGCAAGATGACCTACATATTCGTGGAACAAGAATTTGGTTACAAGATCTTAGAGAATCGTGTGAAAGAAATTTCGATAACCCAGAAGAAGGTAGAAGATTGGTTCGCCATATACAAATCGAGTGGACCGATGCTCACTCAGAAGGGGAAGTAGATGATGCTCTGCTTGAGGGCTTGGATAGGCGCGCATTACGTCTTTTACGAGCCTCTGATGATGAATGGTTAAAGTGGCTGGATGATGATGACTTTTGGAAGCCTGGATGGCGTGACGAACCACGGGGTGAAGTTGAATGAGCACAACCGAATTGGATTACTGGATAGTACTATTTTTTGTCCTTGGCGCAGTTTCATTGTACTACGCACGGTTGCAGCCTTTCCCCGAGTTTGGAAATAGATTCGGATGGGGTAGTATATCTTTGGGTTTAATCTTCCTAATCAGCAGAAATGCACCAAGAGATACTGCGATATTGGCGCCCACAGTTACCGCAGCCGTTTTTGGTGGGCTAGCTGTTATGTATGGCGTCAGGCATATGGTGGTGACACAACAAGACGTTTTAGTAGCCCCTTTTGGAGGAATTTTACTGTGTGTAGGAACTGTAACTTTGATGGCCGATTCATGGGACGAAATGAATGCGACTTATCACCTAATTTCATTCGTTACAGTATCGGTTGTGATTATGCTAGAAATATATCTTGCATTCAGAGGCCTAGTTGTTGGCGTTCAAGGAATAACCTGGTCCAAATCAGGCCTTAGACAAGTGAGTAGAGGGCTATTACTAGGGCCCAGAGGAGCGATTTCTCACTTTGAGCGATCTTGGGACATGGATGATCAATGGCTCAATGCGATGAGTCATGCCGCTCTCGCTTTAATCCACAAACACCTTGGCGATGAAATCGCTGAAAAAGAGCATATAGAGGAGTTACAAGCCATTGGCGGATGGGACGCAGTAGACAAAGATTGGATCCAGACGATTGAGAATGGATTAGGAAAATTGAACCTTTCTAGAGGAATTGAAGAAGAGTGAATGACTCCAGCACGATTCAAAGCGATGAACCTACTCGGAAGTCAATAATATGGTTCGGATAACCAAGGTTCACACCGGCGGCGGAGATGGGGGTGAAACCTCTCTTGTCGACGGTACTCGTGTTGGTAAGGAGCATCCGAGGGTTGCGATTTATGGCACCATTGATGAGGCTAATTCAGCGATTGGGATTGTTAGAATGGAGCTTGGCAGGGCGTCTTTTCCGATGGTTGAGACTCGTGATTATGCAGACAAATTGCTTGGGCGAATCCAACAGGAGTTATTCGACGTTGGGGCTGAGTGTGCTTGCCCTCCCGGTGGCGTTCCTGAACAGATGACCATTATTGGATCGGATGCTGGAGAACGATTAGTTTCAGAAATGGATTCTATGCTAGAAGATTTGGAACCTCTGTCCTCATTCATACTACCAACTGGAAGCCCCGCTGTAGCAAATTTACACATGGCTCGCACCATTGTTCGAAGAGCAGAGAGAGAAGCCTGTGCCCTCCGTGAAGAGGTTCGGCCAGAGATAATTAGCTATCTGAATCGGCTCTCAGACCACTGCTTTGTACTCGGTCGTTGGATTACTGCAAAGGCAGGGGAAGAAGAAACATTGTGGACCCCGTTAGGTAAGCGTGATAAGTGAACAGCGGTGTTTTTCTTTACAAAATACTTTGATATTCATAGAGAGGTAATCTTTTCCAGTGAATCAGTTACAATCAGTACATGCCTCCTAAGAAATCTGATAACGCTCTTGAATTGGAAGAAGAAGTTACTCCTGAGAAAGTAATTGTAACCGGATCTGGTTCTGGTATCGGAAAGGAGTTGGTTAAACTGTTTTTGAAGGATGGTTCCAGTGTTCTCGCAGTAAGCCTATTCGAGGATGAGCTCGATTCTTTGAAGGAGGAGTGTACAGAATATGAAGGAAGACTGTACACAAAGAGAATTGACCTATCAGAGGACAACGCCTGTGAGTTGGTTGAAAATTGGTGTAAGGAGAATTGTTGGACCGTCGACACACTAGTAAACAACGCTGGGTTTGCTATTTACTCTGATTGTGTGAACCACGATCTGCAGAGAGTTAGGTCGATGATTAATTTGAATGTGAGACTTCTGACCGAGCTTTGTGTGGTATTCGGAAGATCAATGGTACAAAACGGGGGCGGAAATATCCTGAATGTTGGATCCACAACTGGTATGTTCCCGACGATGAGGTTCGCATCTTACGGAGCGAGTAAAGCCTATGTAAACTCATTTTCAGCCTCCCTCAGGGCAGAATTAAAACCTCACAATGTTAACGTGACATGTTTGTGCCCAAGTGCGACTAGAACAAATTTCTCTGCTTCCTCAGGGATAGATGATTTCAATGGGAAATCTCTCATGAAAAGTTATTTTCAGAGAGGAGGGGGTGCAAGTGCTGGGAAGGTAGCTAAACTTGGATATAGGGGTATGCGGAGAAGGAAAGGCCAGGTCATCTATGGGCCTGGGTCAACACTGGCAAGGGTATTGAAGCATTTACCACAGCCTCTAGTTCCAGTGATAATGAGGAATTTCTGAGCTCACTCTCAAAGTAATATTTGACATGGTTTTTACCGTTGCTATTCTTTTGGTTAGATAGAATTGGTTGGGTGGGCTGATTCTTTAGAAATCAGGTTGCCATGCCCATCTTCTGCATGTGTTCTCTCGCTGAGCGTAGCACTTCCTTTTCCTGGTCGAAAGTGAGTTGTTCCTCGGCTTCATCTAAACTAAGCCAAAGATAGTTAGTGTGTTCATGAGATAATTTAACCTCAAGTTTATCGGTTGAAGCAATGTACCAATATACCTGCTTATCTATCGTTCGTCCCTTGCTTTGGAAGGCGTACTCTGTTCTGTAGCTCCAACCGGAATCAATCTCTATGTCACTAATTCCGGTTTCTTCTTTCAACTCCCTGATAGCGGTCTGGTAATGATCTTCATCTCCCTCGACATGGCCCTTGGGATACGACCAATGTCCTTGCGGGTATTGCAATAGGAGAACACTGTCATAATTGACCAGAACGAATCCACATGACGTCTCCATAGGGGCTGGGATAGGCATCATACATTTCTCCATTCTCCTGTTCCCATCAAGTGTAAACCAGGTGATTCGGTCTACAGAGGAAAACTATCGGGCCAAACAAATGATAGGTAAGTTCTCGGGCAGACATATGATGGCTCACCCTGCCCTGTCGCTCGATATTCGTCGGATTGTGACGGATTCTGATCTAGACGGAGTAGTGACTGCTGCTATTTTGAGAAGATGGTGGAAAGAGGCGGATATTGTATTTGGTCACCCGGGAGCACTTCGGGCTGGAATACTGGATGAAGTAATTGACAAGCATACTGCGGTTTGTGATTTGCCTAGGCATTCTCAATGCGGATTAAGTATTGACCACCATCAATCAAATGCACCAATTGATGCTGAAGAAGATTCTGAGATGGTAGTGGTTTGGAAGCCTACTCCATCGGCGGCAAGAATCGCCTTTGATTTAGTTAGGGAAGTTGTCGATGTTTCCGATTTGACATATCTGATGAAATGGGTCGACAAATTGGATGGAGGCGCTGTTAGCAAAGAGGAATTTCTCTCAGATCATCCTGTAGTATGGCTCGGAAGAATCATCGGAGGTAATGATATAATCTCTCTAGAAATTTTAGAGGCTTTGACTCGTGGTGACTCTGTCGAGGAGATTCTTTCTTCTGAAAATATATCATCTGTCGTCGCTGAAAAGCAAGAATATCTTACTCGTGCAAAAACAATAATTGCGGAGAGATTAGAAGTAATTGATAGGCTAGCAATTGTTCGATTAGAAGATATGAGTGTGCGCTCTAACGGTTATCGTGTAACTGCCTTGGCAGGCGATGATTGTGATGCATGTATGGTAATCCATGGAGATGTTGGTGCTGGGTTTGGCGAGAAAGATCGTTATCCAGTTTCGGCTTCATTTTACACCAACTCTTTCCTACACACAGAAGGGGGGGTATTCGATCTAACTCAGTTGGCAACAAGATTCGATCCCGATGGAGGAGGTCATGCGAATGCATGTGGTTGTAGAATTCAATCACTAGAAAATGGCCAAAGGGTTGAGAGAAAAGTTGTACACGAAGATATTGATAAGAATATTCGAGAGTGGTTGAAAATGTGGGCGAATCGTTAGCCGATTAATTGTAGAAGATAGAGGAAGCCAAGGAAGGCATGAATGGAAATCAATCCAATCATTACATCACTAAGTCGACCGTGTAATTCTTTGATTTTCCCGAATGATTTTCCTGCTTTTTTTTTGGCGCTTGTCTTTCTTCCTAAAATCCAGAGGAAAGTCATCAATGCTAGCCCAAGTAATCCCCCCCATCCATGGAAATGTCCTGGCATTAGTACGTCAGCTGCGAAATCTTCTCCTGAGATTATGGCAGATGCTACTTTGGCGACGAATGCTAAAGCGATAACAATCAGTACCCAGCGAAATAATCGCTCGCCCTGAATCTCATGATTATCGAGTTCTACGGCCCTCTCGGAACCCTTTAGTGAAATGCTCAACTTGCGCCAATTTCGTTGTCTTGCGAATTCTCGAATTACAAACAATGCCGCGATTGGATGCAACAAGAGGATTAGCACTTGGGTGATTCCCACGTTACTTCGCCACACTGTAGAGGTCTTGAGGTCTCCTTCTCACGCCTTGCTTTGCAAGGCGATGTGTTGATGTAGGCAGGGATGGGGCGATGTGCCTACCGGAGTGATTCGATTTGGAGGACTATCTTCTTGATTGCGTCGAACAACTACAGAGGGCAGGTGATGATTCAGGGAGGAGGAAATCAGAAATCCAGCGGCCAAAGGCATGGAATTTACTCAATAAGGAATGGAAGGCTTTGGCCTTCTTAGCTGTTAATCAGGCGGCGCCGGAATCTATCGACCCAAATTCATCGAATGGAAAATCCTCCAGACCGAATCGGCGTATAGGCCGAAGAGGTGGAAGAGGTGGCATATCTGGATTACAAGACCGGTTGGAAACACCACAATCAGTAATTCACTCAAAAGAGCCGTCGGCATACAGATTGGCGGTTCTAATCGCCCAGAAGCACAAGATGGGGTCTTCATGGAAAGAGGAATGGGATGAGTATTTTCAATCCTTAAGGAAAGAGTGTGAAACTGGTGTTCATCCAGTTTGGGAGCGTATGGCTAGGGAAGCGCCCTTGATTGCGGAACTAGGTCGATTTCCGATATCAGAAAAAGAACAAAATATCGATGCTGGAGATTGGTTGAGCCGAGCCGATTTCGATCCTCATGATTTCTTCGTATTACTCAGTTGGCTGGAATCCTGTACTCTACAACTAGATGTCCATCAGGCATCAGCCCTTCAGAAAATAACTCGTGATTTACGTTCTGGGAAACCACGTCCACAGAAATGGAAGCTATGGATGAACCCTTCTTTGACAGATATGGCCGGAGATTATGCGTTTTTAGAATCCATGTTATTGGCGGCTGCAAGCAATGAGCAATCAGGTTCGATATTTGATAAAATACGTTCTGAGAATTTGCAAGACATAGCGAAGTCACAATCAGACCTCCTGTCCTTAAGGGCGGGTTCAACTGAAAATTGGCAAGAAGCCGTTTCTAATGTTGGAGAAGATAGGCTCTCTGAGGTAATTCGAATTGAGGCGTGGAAGAATTTCCAAACTGGAAATACAACTGATGCTGACTCGCTGTTAAGTGGTATGGAAATACTCGAAAATGCTGGTATCGAGCCCACGAACTCGCTTCGTTGGGCGGCAATTTCCGGTCTCGCGGCGGCTAATCGAGAGGCTGAAGCTATCGTGATACTCAGGGGCCTAGAAATCAATAATGAAGAAGAAATGAGTATTGCTATCAAACTAATTTCTAAAAATGGGGATTCAAGTATTCAAGATTCGATATTGAAGGGGCTTGCAAGATCATCAGATGAATTAACTATGAGTGTGATACGGAATGATTCCGCGCCTCTAAGTATCAGGAAGAATGCCGCGAAAAAACTCTCGACAAAAGGCCTAGGTATAGAGGAAGAAGCACTCGATATTTACACATTATCCGCAGATGTGGAGGGGCTCAGTGGTGAGTTACTAACTCATCCTGAATTAGTATCGAAATATCCTCATCGTGCGTTATTGGTTTGGCATCTGATCCCAGCAGAGCAAGGAGTTTCAATTATGCAGGAGCTTGAAGCGATGAGGAGGAGGGCCATCCTCGGACTCGCAGAAACTGAAAATGATGAAGTCATGACCGCGGCCTCTTCTTCGTTGATTGCGCTTTTGAGTGGCAACCCCTCCTCAATGGATGCTGTTCATGAAAAATTGGATTCCAAAGGGCTTGAGGCCCTCAACCAAGTTAGGGCCGCGCTCCGTGCAGACGGTGACGGTTTGGTAGAAGAAAATCGAATAGAAAGATTAGAAAAATCGGTTGAAGATGCTAATTTGACCTATCTTGAGAGGAGCCTGTTCGACGTGCTAATCAGTGCCTTGAGATTGAATAGAGCAACTATCGACCTACAAAGTGGAGTTGAAGAAAGAGGCGATTCCGCCCTGTCAGCATTGGGTACCTTATGTTCAACCGAAGGTGTAGAACTGCGTACAATACGATTTGCTACAGACCTAGTATTGGAACACAATGCTGCAATTCCCGATTTGGAGATGTGGTATAGACAACATGACAATGGCTCATCAAATCATCAAATTATCAGAGCCACAATTGCTGGAAAGAAGGGGGACCGTATCAATGCAGCTCGCTCATACCGAGATGCGGCGATGAGAATTAGAGGAGATTTCGAACAATCGTCTATGTTACTTCGAAAATCATTGATTGAATTTGCCGTTGCAGGAGGATGGAAAGAAGCAATTGATTTGATTGACAAACATCCAGAATTGCTTGCATCTGTTACATCAAGATTTCAACTATATCTAAGAGTCTGTGCAGACGCTATTGCTGGTCGTAACGAAATTGCCACACAACGAATAATGGAATATGTCTCACAACGAGAGCCTAATGAAGAGGGTGAAGATAGAGATGTTGTTAAGCGCAGATTGGAGGTACTCGATAGGGCTCTAAGATACGCCTCTGAGCATAGATTACCAGAGGACCCATTTCGTGGCCGTGTTCTAGCGGCACAGATGATGATGCGCCGTAAGCAGCCCGGTAGAAGAAATGAACTTGAAGGTAGATTTTTGATGGAATTGAATGAAAGAAAGGACGTCCTTGAGATTACGCTAATCGCCGAAGAAGTTGCTGATATCTCGCCAATTAGAGGGCTTAGAATGTTCGAAACTGCGATTCAATCAGAGAATTTTGACTCACGGCAGATTCAGACTTTGATTAGGTCACAAAAGGCATTATTCCGGCGACACAGTAACAATATCCCAGTTCGTCAGCGTCGGTCATTGAGCCATCTCTCTCTAAGACCGTTAGTATTGGTCGATACCAATATCCTAATCGATGCTCTGAAGGATGATTTGTTGGGCCAAATTTCTCAAGACAACTATGGTACATTCGATTGGACTGTGGAGAGAGCCTTCGTATGGATGCTAAAGAGACGTAGTGAAGAAGGCCGGGTTCATTTGTGTATACCGATGTCAGCTGAAGCCGAATTTCTAAATCGAACAAGATCTCCAAAGATCGCACGTGCTCTGTTCAGTGATGTGCACATTGATAA
>CETB01001658.1_pt1 | contig 18608 bp, 18 predicted proteins | sample 356381 | NCBI WGS metagenome assembly CETB01 (sample SAMEA2622545, study PRJEB7988) | marine metagenome | biome: marine biome (ENVO:00000447); feature: deep chlorophyll maximum layer (ENVO:xxxxxxxx); material: "saline water (ENVO:00002010), including plankton (ENVO:xxxxxxxx)" | depth 155 m | reverse complement strand
ACTATCATTGAGAAGATATGTATTGATTTATATATTGATTATATGAGACCCTAATTTTATTGACTAAAGAGTTAGAGTTTGTTGAATTTAATTCATGCTTTTCGATTTTGGATACAGGTATAATTCCTGCAAATGTACCTGTAACAAAAGCCTCTTCACAATCTTTAATATCCTCATAAGTAAAGTTTGTTTCAATACAAGGTATGTCATTCATATGACATACCTTAATTGCCTTACTTCTAGTGATCCCATTAAGACAAAATTCTCCGGTTGAGGTCCAAACTTGACTTTTTTTAATAAAAAAAAGATTGGTAGAATTACAAGTGCTTATATTTCCATGAGGATCATTCATAATACCCTCATCATATTTAAGCCGATTGGCTTCGATGCTAGCTAGGATACAATTTAGTTTGCTCAAGGTATTATAATGTGTACTTAAAATATTGTCTGCAGGTCTAATGGTGGAGACTCTTCCAATTGTTATTCCATTTTCATAAATTTTTGGGTCAGTTTTTTTATATTCAGGTATAATTACAAAATTTATTGGACCTACATTTGCGTTCGGATTTTGATATGGAGTAATTTTGTCGCCTCTAGAAATAATTAAACGAATATGCACATCATCTGTCATTTTATTCTTCAATAATACTTTTTCAATTTCAAAAATAATCTCATCTTTTGATAGGGGAATATTTAGAGAAATTCCACGAGCACTATTGAAAAGTCTATCTAGATGTTCAGAAATAAAAACAAGCTTAGACTTATGAAGTCTAATACCTTCCCAAACTCCATCTCCTAGTAAAAATCCACTATCAAATACAGATATTTTGGCTTTATTTCTAGAAAACAATTCACCATTAATATTAATATAAATGTTTTCGTTTTTTGAGTTATGTATATAAGAATGACTACTCATTTGTGGGCCCACAGGGACTTGAACCCCGAACCTGCGGATTATGAGTCCGTTGCTCTAACCAATTGAGCTATGGGCCCTGATAATTTTAATAATTAGGTATACTATAAAGAGTATTAATTTATATTATTATATTATAAATAATTACTTTAATTATCATAGATTTTTCTTATTATTATCAAGTGAAATTAGAAAATAAAGCTTTGGACATATGGAATTCATTGATTTAAAAGCCCAACAAAAAATTATTAGAAATAATCTTGACTTGAAATTGAAAAAAGTTCTTGATGAAGGAAGATATATTCTTGGAGAAGAAGTCCAAGAGCTTGAGAAAAAACTTTCGCATTTTTGTGGCTCAAAGCATTCAATTACATGTGCTAATGGAACAGACGCTTTGGTATTAGCTCTTATGGCTTTAAGGATTGGTGAGGGCGATGCTGTTATCACAGTTCCTTTTACATATATTGCTACTATAGAATCAATATGCTTGGTTGGTGCTACGCCAATCCTAGTCGATGTTTACGACTCTACATTCAATATAAATCCTGATCTTCTTGAGGATGCTATTAAAAGTAATTCTAATGTTAAAGCTATTATGGCAGTTGATCTTTTTGGCTTACCTGCTAGATATCGTTTAATAAACGAAGTAGCTAAAAAATACAATCTAAAAGTTATTGGAGATACAGCACAATCTTTTGGTTCCTCAAAAGATGGTAAAAGAGTAGGGACGTTTTGCGATATCACAACTACCTCTTTTTTCCCAGCTAAACCTCTTGGCTGTTATGGCGATGGAGGAGCAATTTTTACTCAATCTGATAAATTATGTGAGGACTTAAAGTCTTTAAGAGTGCATGGAAAGGGCGTAGATAAATATGACAATATTCAAATTGGTATGAATTCGAGGCTTGATACAATACAAGCTGCTATTCTTATAGAAAAGCTTAATATCTTTGATGAAGAGATTGAAAAAAGAAATGAAATAGCAAATCAATATAGAGATTATTTTGCAAAAACTGATTTAGTTTGTCAACATATACCAGAAGGATATAAATCAGTTTACGCGCAATTTTCAATATTATTTGGAAATAATGAAATCAGGAATCATGTTCAACATAAATTATCAGAAAAAAAAATACCATCAGTTGTTTATTATGGCATCTCAGGTCATATGCAAACAGGCTATAAACATTTAAATTACCAAGAGGGAGATTTCCCAGTTTCAGAAGATTTATCCCAAAGAATTTTGAGTCTTCCTATGCATCCATATTTAGAAAAAAATCAAGTAGAAGAAATAGTAGAAAGTATTATACAAATAATTTAAAAAGGTGAGTGATATTATGAGAACAGATAAGAAAAAAGTTGCTATTGGCATTATAGGTAAAGGTTTTGTTGGTACAGCTGTAGCACATGGATTTTCTCATCAAACTGGTTATGGAGCAGATATCAGGATATATGATATAGACCCTGAAAAATCTAATGATTCCCTTGAAGAAACTGTTAATAAATCAGAATTTATATTTTTATCAGTACCTACTCCAGCTGACAAAGATGGTTTTAACGATCTTAGCATTGTCAAATCAGCACTAAAAGATATAGATAAGGTGATAAATAATGTTGATAACATTGTTTTAATAAGATCAACTGTTGTTCCTGGCACAACTAGAGACCTACAAAATAAATTCCCAAACTTAAGGTTAGTTTTTAACCCAGAGTTTTTAACTGAGCGTTCAGCTACATTTGATTTTATTAATCAAACAAGAGTTATACTTGGTGGAGATAATAAATTAACAAACAGAGTAAAGTATCTATATAAGCATCGTTTTGGAGATTTTTTGCCTGTTATAGAAACAAACTTCGAAACAGCAGAAATGATTAAATATATGAATAATTTATTTTTTGCTACTAAAGTCTCATTTTTAAATGAAATGAAATTATTATCTGATAAAGTAGGGGTAAACTGGTCAGAGGCAATAGACGGTTTTGTTTTAGATGGAAGAATTGGGCACTCTCATATTTCAGTCCCTGGTCCTGATGGAAAAATGGGATTTGGCGGGAGTTGTTTTCCAAAGGATATTCAAGCACTAATTAAATTTGGAGAGCAAAATGGTGTAGATATGAATGTTTTAAAAGGTGCTTGGGCAACTAATTTAGTTGTAAGACCTGAAAGAGACTGGGAAAAGCTCAAGGGAAGAGCTGTTTCAAGCGATATAAAGGATGAATAAATTTGAAGCAATATGGCTTACGGGTCAACCAGCAAGCGGTAAAACTACTCTTGCAAATCTTTTAATGTCAGAGTTGAAGGAGGATAACAATACATATTTTAATATTGATGGTGATGATTTAAGAAACTTGTTTCAAAACAAAGATTATTCAAAAAAGGGAAGAGAAGCTAATATCCGCTTAGGTATGAGTATTGCGGCTTATTTAATAAACAAAAAATGTATTCCCATAATTTCTTTAGTGTCTCCATATCTGTACCTTAGAGAAGAGTTTAAATCAAAATATAAAGTATTAGAAGTATACTTATACACATCAGAAATAAGAGGAAGAGAAGATTTCTTTGTTAAAGATTATGAACCTCCTAAAAAAAATTTTTTAGAAATGAATACAACATACAAATCAGAAGAAGAGAGTTTGCATGAAATACTCAATGTTTATAGGTAGATGGCAGCCATGGCATAAAGGGCACAGATGGTTAATCGATCAAAGATTAAATCAAAACAAAAATGTTTTAATATGTATAAGAGATATCGAAAAAAATAAAAACAATCCATTTAGTCCAGAAGAAGTCAAGGCAAACCTTGAAAAAGAGCTAGAGGATTTAATTAGATCTCAAAAAGTCAAAGTAATCATTATACCAGATATTGAATCTGTAAATTATGGAAGAGGTGTTGGTTATAATATTATTGAACACATACCCCCTGAAAATATTGGTAAAATTTCTGCCACAGAAATTCGCAAAAAATTAATTAGATAGTGATTCAAAACTTACTTAAAAATAACATTATACTATCAATTAGCTCTATAATATCATTATTAATCAATATTATTAGTATTCCAATCATAACAAGAATTTATAATCCCGAAAATATTGGTATATTTGCTTCGCTTCAACTCATTTCAACAATCTTGTTTCCAATTATTGGAATGAGGATGGAAATAATTTTTGGGCAAAAAATAGATATCGAAAAACTAAAAAGCTTATTTAATACATCAATAATTTTAGGAATATTGATATCGATTGGTTTTTATTTGTTAATTTTTTTTACATCATTTTTATTTAGTCAAACAAGTTCAAGTGATTTCATTGGTTTAACACTTATAACCAATTATTTATTTTTAATTATTTTTTTAGCATTATTGTGGGTTTATTTTGAATTTTCTATCGGTTTATTAAACCATTTGCAGCTATACAAACATATTGCTCTATTTTCAGTATCAAATATCTTAATCCAAAGATTATTACAAATAATCTTTGGAATTATTTTTGATGATAAAGTTCAAGCTATTTTCCTTTCCTATTGTATTGCAAATTTATTGATAGCTATTTTTGCTTTAACAATTTTAAATAAAAAAGTAAAATTTTTTAATCTTGCACATTTTAATCTAAAATCATTATACGATTTTCAAAGACATATAATTTTTAGAACTCTTTATACTTTGGGAGATCTTTTTAAGGACAGACTGATTTTGTTGCTTATTCTTTCTTTATTTACATCTTATTATGCAGGTCTTTATAGTCAAAGCTTAGCAATTCTTGCAATTCCTATATCAATCTTTTCAGTTCCGCTAAAAACTCTCATTACTAGAGAATACTCTTCAAACAAACAAGATGTAGTCGATATGATTAAGATAATTTATAATTTTTTAATTTTTTTAGTTTTGCCATTTTATATATTTATTTATTTTCATTCTTCGTATATACTCCCTTTAGTGCTAGGTCAGGAATGGGCAGAAATCAGTAATGTTTTTAATATACTTTTAATACCAATGTTTATATTAATTTTTGCAACTGCTTTAGATAGGCTTTATGATGTTTTAAATCTTCAAAAATGGGCATTATTTTTTCAATTTTTTTTCGGGATTTTTGCTATTATTACCTTTTTAGTACTATCATCTTTTCAGTTTGATTTTTTCTTTTCTGTAAAAATAAATGCAATTATTCTTTCAATTTTCTTCCTGACATTTGGAATTTTTATAATTTCAAAAACTAATGAAATACATCAATTTTATAAATTACCTTTTATAGGGATTGCACATTTTCTTTTTTGCTTCACATTATTTCATTATGCAAAACATTCATTAAGTTTATCTTTATTTTTATTGTTATTTATAGTGATTATTGGTTTATTTTTTTGTTTATTTATAATTAGGAAAAGTAACCATAAAATTTTTAATTAAATCAATATTAATATTAATCAATTTTTTAAATTTTTTTTTGTAAGATATCGTTATGAAACTTTTAAGAATATTGTTAAAGTTTTTTATTGAAAATAAAAGTGTTTTTATAAAAAGCTTTATAATTACAAATTTTTTTGTACTTACAATTTATTTTATAGTAGATCGAGAGTTCGAATCACAGGCAAAAATTCTTCCTTCAGAGCAATCAAATAATGTAATTAATCTAAGTTCTTTCGGTAGTTTTTTCCCTTCAACAGTATTGAAAGACCCTAGAGGCGGACAAATTTATTCTTCAATAATTAAGTCTCAAAATTTCTATTATGATCTATCCCAGGAGGTAGTCATAATCAAAGGTGAAAGTAAAACTTTGCATAATTTTTTACTAGAATCTTATGATTTAAAAGAAAAAGAAAACTTTCTCAAAAATGGAAAAACAACCCATAATTTTTCATTAGACTCCTACGATTTATCAAATAAAAATAAAAATATCGAACTTTTTAGAGCACACAAACTATTTATTAATAAACTTGTTTCTGTGCGTTACGACCAATTAACAGGCATTGTATCTATAAATGTTTTTTCAAAAGAACCAATGCTATCTAAGCTGTTGGCAGAATTAATAATCAAAACATTAGAAAGCACATTAGTGCAATATAATATTCAATCTAAAGAAGCTAATAAAAACTTTATTTCGAGTAGAGTAAAAGAAGTTGAAAATAATCTTAGAAAGCTTGAAGGAGAGTATGTTAAATTTTTGGATACAAATCAAAATACTAATTCGTCATTTTATAAAATAGAGAAAAAACGTTTAGAAAGACAGATGAAGGGTAAAGAAAACATACTCAATAGCTTATACTCAGAGTTGGAAATTAATTTATCTGAACAAATGAGGGAAAACCAAACTTTCTTAGATATCATTGAGGAACCAACTTTAAATGAGAGCAAATCATATCCTAAATTAAGTTATACTTTACTTCTATCATTGATAATCTCTTTTTCTATACCATTTGCTTTACATTCCAAAAAATGGCAAAGTTGAGTATTAGCAATAAAACTATTCAATATCATTTTTTGTCAATAATGCTTGTCTTAACGGCATTTTCTTTCACTTATTTTCCATTGCTCTTCCTACCTTTTTCACCATTCTATGTGTTGGCAATAAGCACTATTATATTATTTATTATATTACTTAATGGTAAAATGTCTTTCGAATCATTTTTCAACGACTACTCTATTTTTCAATGGTATATTATTTTTATATCATGGTATTTAATAAGAATGTTGACACAGCCATCAACACAATTGATGTTAGTTGATTTTGAACAAATGTTTTTAGTTACCCCGGTAGTAATTTTTTTATGTACAAAATTTAGATATTTAAAAGAATCTGTAAGTAATGTAATTTTCTTTTTCGGCTTTACATATGCTATTTTTGGAATCATAAGTTATTATTATCTTTCAAATACAGATCAATTAGTTTTGTTTACAAGTAATATTTTTGCATTATTTAATTTGGCTTTTAATGTTGATATTTATCAAAATGTTGGTTTCTGGATAAGTTTATTTGCTATCTGCCTTTTTAATTTTATTATTTCATATTCTAAAGCTTTTAAAAAGAATGGATTTTTATTATTGTTTTTAATTTTAAGTTTTTTAATATCAACATATTTGCTTTTACTAGCTGGAGCCAGAGGGGCTTTTCTTGGTCTTATCTTAGCATTAATTTATCTTTCAAGAAATATTAGAGATAAAAAATTTATTTATTCATCACTCTTTGGTGTTTTAGTATTAATTGTATTTATTGTATTAAATCAAGAATCTTTTTTAACAATTAATCGTCTTTTTTCAATATTTGACGGACATGACCAGTCTACAAGAATATACCTATTTTCTCAAGCAATTCAGTTATGGACCAGTGATATAACTTCAATTTTTTTTGGAGGTGGAGTAAAATCGTTTCCTATTTTTATAAATCAAAATAATTTAGGCGTATACCCGCATAATATTTTTTTAGAAATCTTAAGCGAATTAGGTTTAGTAGGATTAATAATCTTCTTGAAAATTCTATTTATATTTTTTAAAAAAAGAGGAATAAATGAGCTTGTTAATGCATTTTCCATTTTTACTGTTTTTATCTTTTGTGTTACTGGAAGTTTAGACAGCTTTTACCAAGCATTCTTCTTTTTATGTCTAGGATTGAAAAATATTAATAACGATATTAATTAATTATGAAAAAAAACAAAGATTTTTTTGTTCATGAATCAAGCTATATTGATGAAAATGTTTCAATCGGTGAAAATACAAAAATATGGCACTTCTCTCATATCCAATCCAACGCTTCAATTGGTAAAAATTGCTCAATTGGACAGAATGTAAATATTGCTAATAATGTAAAAATTGGTGATGGAGTAAAGATTCAAAATAATGTATCTGTATATGAGGGAGTAGAAATCGAAGACTTTGTTTTTTGTGGTCCATCTATGGTTTTTACAAATGTTGTTAAACCAAGAAGCGAATTCCCACAAAGAGGATCAAAACATTATTCAAAAACTCTTGTCAAAAAATCTGCAACTTTAGGTGCAAATTGTACAATAGTATGTGGGGTAACAATCGGAAGGTATGCAGCTATAGGAGCAGGGTCCATTGTAACAAAAAATATTCCTGATTTTTCTATGTGGATTGGTACCCCTGCAAGATTTTCATATTGGATTGATAAACAAATGAATAAAATTTACTTTAATGATAATGGTATAAGTGAATGTAATAAATTTGAATTAGTTAATAACAAAGTAAAAGAATTATAGATTAGGATTTAAGTTTTCAAAATCCTTATTTTTGTTATCTGTTAAATCAATAATAATAAAAAACAAAAAAATTAATTTTAGACTTATACTAACAAGCATTTTTAAGGATTTAATACTTTATGTCAAATTTTATACTCCATATTAGTAATACTGATATTAATGAGGATAGCAGAATTCTTAAAGAAATGAGGTCTTTAAAAAAATTTTGTGTAGAAAATAATTTTCAAATATATGGACTGGGAATTAAACTTTCCGGTCATACAAACCATAACACCAATGATGATTTAAAAATTTATACTTGTAAGAAAAACTCTAAATCCTACCTTTCAAAATTTTCATCCTTAAATCATGCAATTTCATTCTTCAAATTATTTATATTTACTTTAAGACATACTTTTAGAAAGAAGCCTAAAATAGTTCACTGTCATGATACTTTAGTTTTACCAATAGGATTAGTAGTTAAGTCTTTTACTGGTGCAAAACTAATTTATGATGCACATGAGCTTGAATCAAATAAGAATCTTCAAACCAGTATTAATTCATCAATAATTAAATTTATTGAATTTATTTCTTGGAGATTTATAGATTTGTTGATATCCGTTAGTCCGTCAATATGTAAATGGTATGAAGATAATTTAGGTAGAAAAAGAAATACAGTAATACTTAATTCGCCGGCAATAAGAAATTATTCTTATCATGATTTTAAAAAATTTGATATTAGAAAAAGATATAATATAAGTAATAATGACACTTTATTTGTTTACTTGGGTATGCTTGTTCCAGGAAGGGGAATTAAAAAATATTTAGAAGTTTTTTCTAATGAGAGCATCAATTCCCACATACTTTTTGTTGGATGGGGTCAATATGAAGAATTAATTCAAAGTAAAGTGTATCAAAGTAAAAATATTCATCTTCATGAGCCAGTTGATCACATCGATATTGTTCCATTGGTTAAAGATTGTGATTATGGTTTATGTGTGATAAATGCTGAATCACTAAGTGATTATTTTTGTTTACCAAATAAGCTATTTGAATACTGTTTTGCAAACCTACCTGTCTTGGCTTCAGATTTGCCTGAAATATCACGAGTGCTTAAAAAATATGATTTTGGAATGGTATGTTCAGATAATATAAAATATATAGCTCAATCTGTAGATGAAATGTCTAAAACTAAAAAAAAATATAGCTTTAAAAATATAGAAGAACTAAGCTGGGAAGAACAAGAAAAAAAGTTAATAAAGAATTACGATTTACTTTTAAGTTAATAAAATCAGGAACTTATTATGTGTGGTATTTTTGGCATTATAGAAAATGAATCAACATTGAGAACCATTGATATAAAACCTTTGGCATTACATGCACGCCAAAGAGGGGTTGATGCTTCTGGAATGGTGATTTCAAATGAAAACACGTTAGATATTTTTCGAGCGGATGCAAGCATCGAAAAGCTATTAAAAAAAGCTGAAACTAATAAAACTAACTTTATTTTAGGACACAGTAGATTAGTAACAAATGGCTTTGTAGATAATCAACCAATTTATAGAAATGATCTAATATTAATTCATAATGGTATTATTACTAATTGTGAAGATTTATGGATTAATGGCAGGGAAAGAAAACAAAAAATTGATTCAGAAATCATAGCTGTTATTTTTTCTGAGGCTTTGAAAAGAGGTAAAACATTTGAAGAAGCATCAAATTGTGTTTTCGATGAATGTGAAGGAGTTATTTCTGCAGCAATATACGCTCCAAATTTTTCCAAATTAACATTACTTTCTAATAATGGAAGTTTATATTTAGGTGTAAAAAAATCTAAAATTGCATTTTCTTCAGAAGAATACCCTTTAATAGATTCAAATTTTCAAGACATAAATCAAATAAAAGGTTGTAGAGTCTTTGATGTTTCAAGTTCAAGCAATATTAATGAACATCAGATATTAAAAAGAACTAGAAATACCCTAGTGCCTCGAGTACCAGCATTTTTAAAGGATACACCTGAATCAAGAAAACTACTTTTTGAAGAGCCAAAATTAAAACGATGTACAAAGTGTATACTTCCTTCAACTATGCCATATATTACTTTTGATGATAAAGGTGTTTGTAATTATTGTAATAACTATGTACCAAGAAATAAGCCAAAGCCATTAGAACAATTAATTGAACTAGTAAAGCCATACAAAAGAAAAAATCATGTTGACTGTATAGTTCCTTTTTCTGGAGGAAGAGATAGTTGTATGGCATTACATTTAATTCAAAAAGAATTAAAAATGAAGTCTGTTGCATATACTTATGATTGGGGGATGGTAACTGATCTCGGTAGAAGAAATATTAGCCGAATGTGTGCATCGTTGGGCGTTGAGAATATTATTGTAGCTGCCAATATTGAACAAAAACGTAAATGGATTCAACTTAATCTTGAGGCTTGGTTGAAGAATCCTCATCTAGGAATGTTGAGTTTGCTCACGGCAGGTGATAAACATTTTTTCAAATATGTTGAGCAGGTCAAAAAACAAACTGGTGTTGGTTTAAATATATGGGGTATAAATCCTCTTGAAGTCACACACTTTAAAGCTGGTTTCTTAGATATACCACCCAGTTTTGAGGAAAAAAAAGTTTATTCTGGTGGTTTTATGAATCAATTAAGATATCAAAAAAATAGATTTAAGCAATATTTACACAATCCTAGTTATTTCAATAGCTCAATATATGATACTATAAGCGGCGAATATTGGAGGAGTATTCATAAAAAAGAAGATTACTTCCATATGTTTGACTATTATACTTGGGATGAAAAAGAGATTGATGCTGTATTAGAAGAATATAGCTGGGAGAAAGCAGTTGATACACCAACTACTTGGAGGATTGGTGACGGTACCGCAGCATTCTATAATTATGCTTACTATACGGTGGCTGGATTTACTGAGCATGACACTTTTAGAAGTAATCAGATAAGAGAGGGTGATATTACGCGCGAGGAAGCATTAAGATTAGTTAGAGAAGAAAATCGTCCAAGGTATCCGAATATTAAATGGTATTTAGATGCAGTTAATGTTGATTACAATAAAGCAATAAGTATAGTAAACAAAATTCCAAAAATTTATGATTAATATGTTTTACAAAAATAATAATTTTTTGTATAAGTAATATGAAAATACTTTTTATAAATCATTTTGCAGGCATACCAGAAAAAAGTGATGCATCTTTGAGACACTTTAACATTGCAAAATATCAACAAAAATATAATCATGAATGCTCTATCATTACCTCTTCCCAATCCTATCTTAGTAAAAAAAAAATTGAAACTCCTATAAAAGAATTTGACGGTATAGACTATTATTTTATTGATGAATTTTCTATAAGTAAAAACAATTTATTTACAAAGCTTATTAGGATGTTTTCTTTTTCAATAAATCTTTTTTGGTATTTAAAAAAAAATTCTAGTAAACATAATCCAGACATAATTTACGCAAGCAGTCCTGATTTAATGACTTGTCTTATTGCATATTATTTTAGTAAAAAAAAACAAACGAAGTTTGTTTTTGAAATAAGAGATATCTGGCCTTTATCTCAAATAGATCTACATAATTTTTCTGAAAAACATCCAATGATTTTTTTTCTGAAAAAAATAGAAATTTTTCTTCATAAGAAATCAGATATAGTTGTCAGTAACCTTCCTTATTATCATGACTATTTAAAAAAATACCAACTTCAAGTAAATAATTATATCTATTTACCTCAATATATTGATATAAAATATTATAATAAAAATTATATAGATTGCAATATTTCGAACGAGCATCAAAAAATCTTTCAATCTTATGATGAAGTGAGCATATATGCTGGTACCATAGGTAATTTTTACGGTATTAGTTATATGATTGAATCAATAAAATTTTTCAATTCAAATAATAATAAAAAATTAGCATTAATTCTAATTGGAGATGGTGATTATAAAACCAATGCTGAAAATTATTTAAAAAAAAATAATATTGATGATGTTTTTATTTTTGGTACACAAAGTAAATCTTATCTCTTCAGTCTTACCAAAAAATGTTCTTTTTCTATTCTTTCACTTCCTGAAAATGAAACTCATGAATATGGTATAGCGTCCTTAAAAATGATTGATTATTTATATGCTGGTATACCAATTTTAATGATTGGACCATTAGATAAATATTCAGTTTTAAAAAAGTCTATCTATCAATTTAAGTCCCAATTTGGAAACATTAATGAAATGGTAAACGAATATCATAAGCTATATAATCTTGATAAATCGATTAGATATAAAATTAAAAAAAATTATCAAGATATTTTGAAAAATCATTGTTCAACGGATTCAGTAAAAAAAGAGTTGAAAAAAATTTTTGAATAAATTATTTATTTAAATAAGTATTTTCAAAATAAATTCAATGTGCTATCTTTTATCGTATGTACAAATCAATTATATTATTTGGTGTTGGCTATTGGGGTAAAAATCACTTACGAGAGTTGTCATCAAATGAAAAAGTAAAATCAGTCTTTGTAGTTGATCCATTTTATGATAAAAATCCTGATTTAGTTAAAGAATATCCTGATGTAATTTTTTTCAAATCATATGATGATTTTATAAATCAAAACTTAGAAGCCGATGGAGCAATTATTGCAACACCACCGTCAACTCATTTTGATATTGCTAAAAAATGCCTTGAGAATAATTTACATGTTCTAATTGAAAAACCTATGGTTGAGACTCTTAAAGAATTAAATACTCTACATCAACTTGCAGGAGAAAATAAAGTTTTAATGTCAGGACATACATATCTTTATAACCCTGCTATAAATCGTATTAAAGAAATTATTGACAGCGGTGAAATTGGTGATATTATGTTTATACATAGTCAAAGATTAAATTTTGGTATTATGAGAGAAGATACTGATGTTTTTCTTAGTCTAGCTCCCCACGATATTAGTTTGGTACAATTTTTTATGAATGATGAGGAGTACTTAAAAATGCTAAATAGTAAGGCAAATTTCACATTTTCACCATTCGATGATTTTTCATCAATACATCTTTCATATAAGAATGACATTTTTGCAAAAATAGATGTTAGTTGGTATTATCCTAAAAAAATTAGATCTTTATCAATAATGGGTTCAAAAAAAACACTAGTTTTTGATGATGTTGATAAAAAAATATTAATGCATGATTTATCCGTTGATAATCAATATGTTCATAAGAATGAAGGGTCAAAAGAGATTCATTTTGATAAAAGCATATCCCCATTGACAAACGAAATCAATCAATTTATTAAATATTTTGATAGGCCAGCTAGATGTATTACTGGATACAATCATACTAAAAATGTCATTAAAGTTTTAGAAGAATATTATAAGTAATGTACTATTTTTTTAAAGTTTTTTTTGACTACTCATTTTCCATAATTTTATTTTTTTTCTTGAGCCCAATTATATTGTTTTGTTCTTTATTAATTTTTTTTGATTTAGGTAACCCAATTTTTTTTAAACAAAAAAGAGGTGGTCTTAATGGGAAGCCATTCACTATAATTAAATTCAGAACAATGAATAACCATGGAGATTTAAATCCATCTAAAATAAATGATAAAAAAAGAACGACAAAGTTAGGTGCAATTTTAAGAAAATTTAGCCTAGATGAACTTCCAACTCTTATAAATATTATAAAAGGAGAAATGAGTTTTGTAGGTCCTAGACCCTTACTATATGAGTACAAAAAGTATTATAATGATGATCAGAATAAAAGATTTTTAGTAAAACCTGGAATTACAGGGTGGGCTCAGGTGAATGGTAGAAATGAATTATCTTGGGAAGAAAAATTTAATCTTGATATTTGGTATATAAAAAATCAGTCCCTATTATTAGATTTTAAAATAATACTATTAACTGCAAAAAATATTTTCTTAAACAGTGATGTAGATTTTGATAAGTCCAAAGATGACATTAAGTTTAAAGGATCAAATGAAAATAATTAAAGCTGACACAAAAAGATTTTCAAATTGGGAACTTCCAAGTATGGAGCACGGGAAGCCTACAAAATATGGATGGATAGTCCATCACCCTGAAAATTTAAAATTAGGAAGATTTACAGATATTGGAGCGTTTACCTATTTGAATGCTTTACATTATATTGAAATTGGTGAATATGCTCAGTTTGGTTCTCACTGTTCAATATATTCATACTCTTCAATTGATGAAAAAAAAGGAAAAGTAATTATTGGATATAATGCAAGAATTGGTTCTCATACAACTATTATGCCTGGTATTACAATTGGTGAAAATGCAATAGTTGGTGCAAATAGTTTTGTTACAAAAAATATACCTAAAAATACATTCTTTGCTGGGTGTCCAGCAAAATTAATTAAGGAATTACATGAATAGTTGGCCACATTTTTATCCTGAAGATATTAAAAAAGCTACTGAAATACTAAAATCAGGAAAAATAAATTATTGGACAGGATTTGAAGGTAGAGAGTTTGAAAAAGAATTTTCACATTATGCTGGAGTTAAATATTCCGTTGCAGTTGATAACGGCACAAATGCATTAATTTTAGCAGCTCACGCATTGGGAATTTCTCACGGTGACGAGGTAATCATGAGTCCGAGAACTTTTGTTGCAAGTGCTTTTAGTGTAATGCATTTGGGTGCAAAACCAGTTTTTATTGATATTGATAGAAATACTCAAAATATGGATCCAGATTTAATTGAAGCTTCAATTACACCAAATACAAAAGCTGTTATGGCAATTCATTTAGCAGGATGGCCTTGCGAAATGGAAAAAATTCAAGAAATTTGTAATAATCACAATTTATTTTTAATTGAGGATTGTGCTCAAGCGCATGGAGCTAAGTATAATGGAAAATCTGTTGGATCATTTGGTGATGTAAATGCTTGGTCTTTTTGCCAAGATAAAATAATGTCAACGGCGGGCGAAGGTGGAATGGTTACCACAAATAATAAAGACTATTGGTCAAATGTTTGGTCTTTTAAAGATCATGGTAAAAATTATGATACCGTTTACAATAAAGAACATCCTCCAGGATTCAGATGGCTGCATGAGGATCATGGTACAAATGCTAGAATGACAGAAATTCAATCTGCTATTGGACGAATTCAACTAAAAAAGTTAGACAGGTGGATTGATCAAAGAACACATTTATCTAACATATTTAATAATGCTTTTAAAGATTTAGATGGTTTAAGAATCGCTTTACCACCATCGCACATTAAACACGCATATTATAAATATTATGTATTTACTGAACCTGAAAAGTTAAAATCAGATAAAGATAGAGATTTTATTATGAATTCACTAAATGATATGGGAATTGCATGTTATAGCGGAAGTTGTAGTGAGATTTATAAAGAAAAAGCATTTGACAAAATGTTTTCAGATAAGAGACCTTCATTAAAAATTGCTAAAGAGCTAGGTGAAACATCTTTAATGTTCCTTGTCCACCCAACTATTCACGAAGATGATATTTATAAGATATGTGATAAAACAGAAAAAATTATTAAGGAATGTCAAAGATAAGGATTGCTAAAGTGAATGAAAATACAAAGCCATTTATTAAATTTTTTATTGATATAGCAATCTCTTTATTTTCATTAATAGTTTCTTACGCTTTCTTATATAGTTTTAAATTTATTGGAAACAATGCTATTGATATTTTTTCTATGTTTAGTCTTTTTGTTTTGGGCTATATAATTTCCTCATATGTAACAAAGAATTATGCATCAATTTGGGCATATGCGAGTTTAAATGAGATTTTCAGGTTAGCATCGAATGTTTTTATATCATTCATAATTTTAGTTATTTTTGCTTTCGTTTTTAGCTTAGAGATTAATTATAAGGTGCTAATTCTTTTTTATCTTTTATTTAGTTTTTTTGCAGCAAGTGCAAGGCTTTCAAGAAGATTTATAAAGGAAAGAGAAGATATTTTATTTGGTGCTAAGAAAACTATCATTATTGGTGCCAATAAAAAAACCAACGAATTCTTAAAAAACCCCCATAATCGAAATTCATATAATATTCTTGGAATTTTAGATGATAAGTACGATAAAGGAAAAAAGATTTTTAACTATAACGTAATAGGTACTACTGCTGATTTAAAAAATATCATTAAAGAGCTAGATATTGAGATTGTAATATATTCAGGAATTTTTGATGATAATCTTTTTCTAAAAAAGAGTTTTTTAAGAGAAGTTATTAATTTAAGTGTTTCGTTTTTAACTATTGAACAGTCTTTGAAACAAGATATCCCCTTATCACTTTCAAGCATGAATCAAGTTAGGGAAATTGAGGATACACTTTTACATAAAGTAGATTCTGAAAAGTCAAAAAATATATTAGTTACTGGCGGAGCTGGATACATTGGTATTCATTTAGTTCAAATGCTTTTAGATGATGACTATAATGTAACAATTTTGGATAATTTTACATTTGGTAAAAGTTCTATTAACCAAATAATAAATCACCCGAAATTAACTGTAATAGAAGGTGATGTTGCAAATATTAAAGATTTAGTAAAAGCAGTAAAAAATAATAGATACGTGATCGCACTTGCAGCTATTGTTGGAGATCCCGCTAGCAGTATTGATGCTGAGGAAACACTTAATTTAAATTATGAAAGTTCAAAAATTTTAACAGAAATATGTAATTTTTATGAAGTTGAAAAATTGGTTTTTGCATCAAGTTGCAGTGTTTATGGTGCAAGTACATCTGGATATTTGACAGAAGAATCTCCGTTAAATCCTGTATCGTTATATGCTAGGACTAGGATATATTCAGAAAACTATATTTTAGATAATAGTAAAATTACCAGTCCAACAATATTAAGGCTTTCAACAGTATTTGGTTTTTCATCAAGAATGAGATATGATTTAGTAGTTAATACCTTATTAATAAGAGCATTACGTGATAAAAAATTTAGTGTTTTTGGAGGCGATCAGTGGAGACCATTTGTACACTGTAACGATGTTGCAAGAGCATTCAAGCTAGTTATTGAATCAGATAGAAAAGTGACTCACAAACAAATATTTAATGTTGGTTCAGATGATATGAATTTCACTATTGATCAAATTGGAGATAAAGTTTCAGCCAAATTCCCTGATGCAGAATACAACACTGTAGATGAAGATGTCGATAAAAGAAATTATAAAGTCTCATTTAATAAAATCATAACACAATTAGGATTTGAGAAAAAATATGATATTGAAATGGGTTTGGACGAAATGATAGAAAAAATTAATGAAGACGATTCATTATTAGATTATGAAGACAAAATATATTCAAACTTTTCACAACTTAAAGATTCATTTTCGGAATCATAGTTTTAACAACTAATTCTCCAATTGCTAATGAAGCAGTAAGACCTGGAGAATCAATTCCTATTAGATTAATTAAATTTGGAAATCTATTTTTGTATTCTTCATTAATATAAAATTCTGAAAAATCATCATTTTTTAAAAAAAGTTTTGGTCTTATACCTGAATAGTCAGGAGTCAAATCATCAAACTGTAAGTCTTTTATATAGTTTATAGCACTATCAAAAAATTTATTTTGGGAATTCTCATTAACATTATAATCAAAATTATTTGCTTCAACTTTTTCGTAATCAGGACCTATTTTTGTTCTTCCTGTAGAGTCAAAACTTATATGAATACCTAAAGAGTCATCTGATTGTGGAAGGGAGTAAACTAATCTATCAAATCTATTTCTCCACTTTGAACTCAGAGCAAAATAAGAACCTTTATAAAATTTTAATGATGGTACTTTAAGATTTTGACCCATTATTTTATTTGCAATATTGTAGCTGTTTAGTCCTGCACAATTAATAATGCTTGAAGCATTAATTGTTTCAATTTCTTTATTTTTTCTTTGAATTTTTAATCTATATCTATCTTGTTTTTTCTTGATTTCAATCGCATTGCTTTCAAAAATAAATGTGCAGCTTCTCGAAGCAATTCTAAACAAATGATTCATGTAATCATGTGAATCAATAACTCCAGAGGTTTCAATATATATAGATCTATCTGAAATTATATGTTGTTCCATTTTTGATGATTGTTCAGATGTTAAAATATCATATTCAATCCCTTTTTTAGTAAGTGATTCAGTAAATGAGTTAAAATTGTCAATTTCTTTTTCTTTTGACACAACAATTTTACCACAATTTTTGTACCAAATTTTATTTTCATCACAAAACTTATAAATAAGTTCATTGCCTCTTTGGCACAATTGATATTTTAAGCTATCCTGTGGGTTGAAAATTCCAGAATGAATTACCTCACTATTTCTACTTGAAGTAACCTTTCCAAAATTATCTTCTGAATCAATAACAAGTACACTCAATTTTGTTTTTGATAAAAAATGAGCAATAGATAAACCTACAACGCCAGCACCAATTACTGTTACATCAAATTCTGGGTTTTTTGACATTAGTACCTATATTCATCTTTTTTAAATGGTCCATTTA
>CETB01055171.1_pt1 | contig 18693 bp, 12 predicted proteins | sample 356381 | NCBI WGS metagenome assembly CETB01 (sample SAMEA2622545, study PRJEB7988) | marine metagenome | biome: marine biome (ENVO:00000447); feature: deep chlorophyll maximum layer (ENVO:xxxxxxxx); material: "saline water (ENVO:00002010), including plankton (ENVO:xxxxxxxx)" | depth 155 m | reverse complement strand
CTATGGACGCTGAAGGGTATGGGATTTCTCCGTATTCTGTGAATTCAGGAGGGGCTGGATATAATGCTGTTGAAAATGACTTGATGGTGACCGATTTCGAGATATTTGATCAGTTTGGAAGGCCCGTATTTGAAGATTCTTGGGTTGATGACAATAGTACCTTAACTGTGTTTGGTAATGTTTCATTTGAGGATTCTACAGACAGAGTTCCAGAAATTGATGCTTTTAATGTAGTTGCTAACTTGAGCGGTAATTTGGTAAATATGACTTCTCATGAATCAGGAGCGTGGTCAGGAACAGTAGTAACGCCTGTAAGGGGAGATGAAGGTGCAGGAGTCATAATTCGATACCCCTTATCTGCCGAAATAAATAGAATTGGTCCTGGTGATGGTGCAGAAGGTGGTGCGGATGAGACTAGGCAAAGGCCTATTGTTGAATTTAGAATTGATGATGATGCACCGGTGGGTGAGCGTTTACAAATTTACACTTCTGGGCAATATATTGATGCTGATGGGTATACTTGGGACCCTGCTAAAGAGATCTCTTTGTTATTTACAATTGCAGACAATCAATCATTAGGTTCAGAAGTAACTATGCATTATTGGATTGAGGATATGCACGATTTATATGATCCCGCAATAAATGGAAAGAATGGAGTTCCTGACCCTCAAGAATACGCCACAATGAATATGATGATTTTTAATTCAGGGGTTGCAGGAGAAGAAACAGTAAATTTCTTACCAATTAATTTAGAAGTTAATCAAGAAAACAATAGAGTTAGTGTTTATTTCACAGCTATTGATTTTGCTGGAAATCAATTAAGCAATGGTGGAAGTCCTGGATTTGAAACTGATTATGCTACGATTTATACAGCAATTAATGAACCAACACAAATCCTTCAAGATTTCATTTATCTTGATACAGAGAGTGAATATTTGATGGTTGGTCAGAACCATACATTATCGATGCGAATAGATGAACCAAATGGTATTGGTACTGTGGATTATATCACAGTATATCTTTTGGGAGAAACAGAAGAAACATTGGGAGTTATGACTTACAACCCGGTTTCAGATGATTTTTCAACACCTGAGGGTAGTTTCTTAGAAATTCATGATGTGGAAGTAACTCCTTTCCAAGGGTCTTTGTATAATTTAAACTTCTATTTTTCATTAGATTGGGATTTCCCTGAAGTGGCAAAAGGTGGATGGAATTTACCTTCAATTGTACTAGAAGATACTGACCCAGTTACAAATCCGGGTACGTATGATTTGGTACTTACAAATATTGGAACAAATCGTTGGAGTTTAGATAATGAATTAATGGTTGAAATAGTGAATATGAGCGATTTATCGCCTCCAATGACTGCAGGTTCTCCTGAATTGCTATATGTTGCAGAAGGAGATGAAGTGTCGGTTACTGGTTACGTAAAATTTGCAAATGCTCAAGAACCAATTAAGACAATACCTCAAGGATTATTAGTTAATTTAGACTTTAATTATGGAACTGAGGAAGTGCATGGTGATTCAATTGTTGTTGATGAAGAAGGAACTTTTGAGATTGTTGTGACGTTGCCTACGAGGTCGCTTAGTATACCAATATTACCGTTGCAGTTTAGCATATCAGGCATACCAGAATTAGGTGTAGATGTTACTAGTGATTTCTGGAATGAAATTCAATTCCAACCACTGATTGTTGTAGATAGCGATGCGCCTACAATTTCATTTGGTGCAAATACGTTTAAAGATCTGAAATCTGATGAATTGTCAGCAGTTTTAGTGACTGTTATCATAAATGATGATGGTGGTATTGCAGATGGGCCATTAAGTATTAATTGGGCATTTACTGATGGTTTTGGTGGGCCTGAAATTCTGTGTAGTAGGGATAGTGCTGAAATTAAGCAAACGTCAGGAGGAGCTACAGGTTCTACATCATGGACATATCAAGAAGCAATAGATATGACGCCTAATGATTGTTTTAGATTAAATATTGGTGATGGGCTTAAAGTTTGGGTCGAGGCTCAAGATTTGGCAGGAAATATGCCGGTTGGAACGGGAACAGAATCCCAGCCCAGGTTTGTTGAAGTCGATGTCCAATCTTTTAGATTGGAAATATCAGAGATTAATGTTCTTCCTACTGATCCATATGTAGGGGAAACGATTACAATTAGTTATTTGGCCAAGAATGTAGGGAATAAGGCAGGAGAAGGAAACGTATCTTTGCAATTAAAGAATGACTTCGGAAATTGGACTACAATTTCTTCAAATGTAGTTTCTTTAACTGATGGTCAATCATTCCAGCCTGATCCTTTTAGTTATGAAATTGGTAGTGCTGGTTCATTGGAATTAAGATTAATTGTTGATGGTATTGAAAGTGAACCGTTCCCAATTTTAGGAACTGGGGGTTCCGTAATTAATGTTGAATCTGGAGAAAGGGATGAAGGAGGTTCAATGATGATTTGGTTTGCTCTTGGAGGAGTTTTATTGTTTGCAGTGATTGGAGGTATAGCATTCTTGATACTTAGAAGTAGGGATGAAGAAGATTATCTTGATGATGCTGAAGAAATGATACAAAAAGAAGCGCCTGAGGTCCCAACAAGTCATGGAAGGCAAGAATCTGATGAACCCGTAGATACTTCTGCACATCCAGCACTTGCAGAAGCAATGGAAGCATTCCCTTCGTGGGGTGAAGAAGTACTGCTGCAATACTTAGAAGCAGGCTGGACAGTTCAACAAATGAAGGATGAATTCTACGAATAATAGAACATTACATGCTGAATCCGCGTTTAGCTTGACCTGGTATCGTTGGAGCAGATCCATTTTGTACTCCATCTGCTTCTTCAGTAATTACAGTCAATAGTGTATTTACCAATGATCTTAGTTGTTGTAATTCGTCTTCTAGTTCTTTGACTTTAGCCAAGTCAATATTTGATTTATTGTTGTTTTTTTTCATGTGCATCCCACCTTGGAATTAACCAAGTTAGAGGTGTTTCAAAAAATACGCTCTTGAACATTTTGGATATTTTCATTCTTTTTGTTCAATTTCCGGATAGAATAATTTTTCCCATTAGCCCTTAATTACAATCATTGGTATTAATCTAGCGACGGGCGTGGCAAGTCCCGCTTCACTTGTCATTTTTATGATTTCATCAACATCTTTGTATGCGTCTGGTGCTTCTTCTGAAAGTACATTTTCAGTTCTTGCGTGAATTTGAATACCTTTCTGCTTTAATTCATTTAGTAATTCTTTAGAATTGATAGTTTTTCTGGCTTGAGTTCTTGATAATGCTCTTCCAGCTCCATGGCATGAGGAATCAAATGCTTGGTTTTTATTTTCGGGACCGGCTAATACCCATGAAGCAGTACCCATGTCTCCGGGTACTAACACTGGTTGGCCGAATTGAGAAAATTTAGAATCAAGGTCCTTATGTCCTTTAGGTAACGATCTAGTAGCTCCCTTTCGGTGAACGCAACAATTACAACTTTTACCATGAATCACATGTTTTTCAAATTTAGCTATGTTGTGTGAAACATCATAAAGAACATCTACTTCAGCATCAGAACCTAATTCATTATGTAATATATCACGAAATCTTTGTGTGACTGCACTTCTATTTGCGAATGCGAAATTTCCAGCTGCTTGCATTGCTTGAATATATCCCTGACCTTCTTTAGAATGAATTGGAGCAGCAGCTAATTGTCTATCGGGTAAAACTATGTCCCATTCATTATGTCTCCAATTATTGCCTTCTTTTTTATATCCAGTTTCAAGTATTTTCAAATGATCAGAACATACTTGATGTCCTAATCCGCGAGAACCAGTGTGAATCATAGCAACGATTTGATTCGGTAAGAGCCCGAAACCTTTTGCACATTCCTCATCAAAAACAGAATCTACAGTTTGTAATTCTAAAAAATGATTTCCAGAACCTAGAGTTCCTAATTGTCGAATCCCTCTTTCCATTGCTCTTTCAGAAATTAGTGGCTCATCTACATTGAAAACACCATTATTTTCGATGGAAATTAAATCTTCTGATTCACCCCATCCTAATTCATACGCGGCTTCTGCTCCTCCAGAAATCAAATTAGATAATTTAGATTTGTTAAGGTCATAACCTCCTTTTCCACTTGTGCCAGCAGGGATGTTTTTGGCTAGGTTTTTACCTAATGATTTGATGTCGGGGATATCTTTTAATGTCAAATTTGTGGTTACTAGTCTAACTCCACAATTAATGTCAAAACCCACGCCCCCAGGGCTTATGACTCCTCCGTTATCTACATCTGTTGCAGCTACACCACCTATTGGGAATCCATACCCAAAATGCCAATCAGCCATTGCCCACACATCACCAACAATTCCAGGTAAACATGCCGTGTTTCGTAATTGTGCAGGTCCTCTTCCGTCCTGGTGTTTTTTCCAGTGTTCTTCGTCGGCTATAAGTTTAGCATCTGCATTCATTAACCCATGTTTTTTCATTTTAACTACACTAGGCGAGATTCTTTGAATATGCTCTTGCCATGAATAGTCATCCATATTTAGCCCTATACTAGCCCCTTCAAATGTGTTGTGGATTTAATTTCAACGCTGAATATTAAATGTGACAAGCAATCAGGCATTCATATGGTCGGAGGTGATGCAGCCGCAGCAGCAGGCGGAGGAATGATGAAATGGTTGTTGTTATTGTCTGGAATTGCACTAGTTTCAATTACTGCTTACGGCATTTATGGTCCTGAAGTAGATAATTCTCCAAAAATATTGGAAGTTTGTGTAACTCATTCAGATTCAATAAATCATTATCATCCTTGGCTTTATATTACAATCAATGGTAATGCCGTAAATATCCCAACAGATGTTGGTGTAACTGAAGAGTGTATGTATGCGATACACACTCATAGTACGGATGGTAAATTACATGTGGAGATCCCAACTTCAAATCCAATGAAAATTAAGGTATCTGATTTTTTTACAGTATGGGGTAAGGAATTTAATCAATTTCAAATTTTAGATTATGCTGTAGATGATCAGCATGAAATAGTGATGACTGTATATCCTACAAAAGAAGATTACATTAATGGTACAAATGGAGAGATTAGTACTGATTTTGAAAAACATGTTTTCAGTTCTGTAGATTTAGATGGCGATGGCATAGCCGATGGTGATGATACAGTCGTGTTAATTGAATATAAAGCAAAGGAGAATTAGGGTGAATACATGTCTTTGCCCCCTATCGAAATACCTTATTTAACTGAAAAAGGGTATGAGAGAAGAAAGTGTTCTGAAACATCACTTTGGTATTGGTCAAGTGACTCAAATAGAGTTACTTGTGGAGATACTCATTTAGATGAATATACCTTTATTGGCGAGCCATTGATTTCGGGATTTAAGGAACGAGGTTTAGAATTAAAAAATAGTATGAGGGAACGTTTTTTAAGATTTTTTCAATTAAGAGATCATTCTAAAATTAACCCTTATCCGATTTTGGCAAGATGGCGTGATGATATTCATCTTACAATTGCATCTATTGCAGATTTTCAACCTCACGTGACAAGTGGACTTGTAGATCCCCCTGCAAATCCCTTAACAATTTCGCAACCTTGTATTAGGTTGACAGATGTAGATGCTGTTGGGCATTCTGGACGTCATTTAACAACATTTGAAATGATGGCTCACCATGTTTTTAACAAACCAAAAGAGGGAATCGAATATTATTGGATGAATAGATGTGTTGAATTATGCCATGAATTATTCACAGAAGAATTGGGTATTGATGCTTTAGAAATAACTTATGTGGAAAATCCTTGGTCTGGTGGTGGTAATGCTGGGCCCGCAGTAGAGGTAATTGTTGGTGGATTAGAGTTGGCGACTTTGGTTTTTATGAATTTAGAGGAAGATGAAGATGGGGAATATGAAATTAAGGGAGTTAAATATTCTGAGATGGATTTGCAAATTGTAGATACAGGATATGGTTTGGAGCGTTTTTGTTGGGCTGCGGCAGGTACTTCTACAATTTATGAAGCGATATACCCTAAATCAATAATTTGGTTGAAAGGTTTATGTAATTTTGAACAGAAGATTGAAGACATTAAAATTGAAGATTTAGATAATTTGTTGGGTGAATTATCCAAGGTTTCTGGGATTATGAATATAGAGATTGGTTCAGATGAAAATGAAATTTTTTCAAATTTAATAGAAAGATTATCTGAAAAAGGTATCGTAATTGAACGTGAACAAGTTGAGCAATTAATGAATACTTTATCTAAAATTTATGCCATACCAGACCATTTGCATGCATTATGTAATATGTTAGGCGACGGCTTAGTCCCATCTAATGCTAAAGAAGGTTACTTGGCAAGGATGATGTCTAGAAGGGTGATGCGAATGAGGGACGAATTAGGGATTGAAAAAACACTTTCTGAGTTAGCAGAATATCATATGGATGTAAATTTCGATTTAAGTAATTCAAAGCAAACAAAGAATGGAATTTTAGCAATATTATCCGTAGAAGAAGAGAGGTATGCAGAAACATTAAGAAGAGGGAAAAACATTGTTTCAAATGAGCTTAAAAAGCATAGTAAGGAGATTACAGAATTACCCGATGAGTTTTATTTCCAATTAAATGATAGTCATGGAATTCCCCCAGGAATGGCAGTACAGATTGCAAATAATTTATTTGATGGCAACATAAAATTGCGTTTAGGATTTAATGCAGAAATGGCAGAACGGCATGCAGAGTCAGTAAAAGTCGCATCTAAAGTAAAAAGTAAAGAGTTTCTTGAAATAAATACTAGTTTGGTAGAAACTGAATTATTATATTATCAAAACTCGTTTTGGTTTGAATTTAATGCTAGAGTTATTTGTTGTGAAGAAATAACACATGAAAATAAAAAGATTACACATGCAATTTTATTGGATAAAACAGCATTTTATCCCGAAGGAGGCGGTCAAGAACCAGATTTTGGAGAAATCATACATCCAGACGGCACTTGTAAAGTTCTAGATTGTCAAAAACAAGGATCTTATGTTGTTCATTTTTGTGACTCAGGCATTAAAGTAGGAACTATAATTCATGGAGTGGTAGATTATAACCGTAGAAAACAACTTATGGATCATCATACAAGTGTACATATTGTTGGAGGTGCTGCTAGAAAGATACTTGGTCCTCATATTTTTCAGGCAGGTTCAAATGTTTCTGAAGAATATGGTAGATTAGATATTACACATTATGAAAGATTGACTCGGGATGATTTAAATCAAATTGAATCTTTAGCAAATGAAGTTTTACAAGAAGTTGATTATACTCAAAAATCAGAATTAGATCGGAAGGATGCTGATTTAATTCATGGTTTTGATTTATATCAAGGGGGCGCGCCGAAAACAAAAAACATTAGAGTATTGCAAATAGGTTCACATGATACTCAGGCTTGTGGTGGAACTCATCATGATATTCCTGGAAAAATAGGCCAAATTAGAGTTGTTCGTTCAACTTTAGTTCAAGATGGTGTAGAAAGATTGCAAATAGTAGCAGGTAATGCAGCATTAAGTTATGGAAGGAAACAAGATGAACTTATACGTAATTCTGCGGCTACCTTTGGAATTTCAGAAACAGATTTACCAAAAACATCTAGTAGATTTTTTGAAGAATGGAAGTCACAAAGAAAAAAAATAGAACAATTAGAAGCTGAAATAATTCGGCTGAGAACTTCTGGTGTGGATAGTGATGATTCAAGTGAGGTTGATGGAGTCCGAATAATTATTTTAGAAGTTGAAAGTGATATTAAACAAATGACTAAAATGGTTGGTGAATTAACTCTTGACCCTGAAAAACCAACCTTGGCAATAATTGGAAGTAGGGATAAGGGCGGAAAATTACTAGTTTCAATTACAGAAAACAGCTTGGCATCTGAAAGATATAATGCATCAATTATTTTGCAAGGAATTTCAAAATATATCGATGGGGGTGGTGGTGGAAGACCTACCTTTGCTCAAGGAGGCGGTTCAAATTCAGATGGAATTCCAAATGCCTTATCAGCTGCAAAAACATTAGTTTTAGGTAAATGGGAAGAAGCAAGATCAGAAAACATCTTGACTTCTGAAGATATTGAAGATTTGATTAAAGTTGCAATTGAATTAGGATTGGAATCGACAGAAATAGGTCAATATGCCACTAGAGTGGCGATTCAACATGCTATTGCAGATGGCTATGTGGATGACGAAGAGGCAAAATTAATCAAGAAAGCAGCAGAATTGGCGGGATTATCTCCTGAACAAGTTGATAAAATATTTGAGGCAGTGAGTGATGGTAAAATAGATGAAGACGAAGAACAACTACTCAAAAATTTACTTAGTTAATTTTTGAATTGCTTGCAAATCAAACCAAGAACTAGCAGATTTTATTGCTTCTTTTCTGTCAAACCATTTTATTTCTTCTATTTCGTCAGTTTTCAAATCAAATTTTAATTTATTTGAATCAACTTTAACTAAATATGTAAAAGATACAAATGAAATCCCTCTGTCGTTAAAAATTCTTTGCGAAACTATTGATGTATTTGTATCATCAATTTTAATTCCGATTCCTAATTCCTCCATCGTTTCCCTAATTGCTCCGATTGTGGGGTCTTCATTATGATCTAGATAACCGCCAGGAAGTGTCCAGCATCCTGTAAAATGTCCTCTTTTGACTTTTGCTAACAATACTTTTTCTTTTTGATTTTGTATTACTACCTTTGAAACAAGTCTATGAATTGATCGATAAACTGATTCTCTTGCGGCAGGGTGAACATATGAATCGGAAATAACATCGTCTTTCCAAGCCCAATTCTCTGGCCATTGGATTTTTGGTTGCCCCATTATTATGAGTGTGCTGGATTCGCCAATATCTAAATTATATTTTCCTTTAAGTTCCCATTCTATATTCATTTTTTTAACTTCGGATTCAGTTGGTAGTCTAAAAATCCACCCATTTCCTTCTTTTGAGGGCAATCGCCCTTTTATTGGAACTTGTGGTCCATTGCCCTCTGAATCAACCAAAAGGAGTTTCCCATCATGTTCGAGATGGAGATATGTTTCTAGGGCCATATTCATTCGAAAAGGTTCAAGGTCATGAATGCAACGATTAAAAAATTAGATCAATAGCCGAGAATATCAGTTAGTTGACTTTTATAAAAATTAGCTGATCCTTGTAAACTACTTAATTCATTTTCAGTAAGTTCTAATTCAATAATTTTTTCAATTCCATTTGCTCCAAGAATTATTGGTACACCAATAAAGATATCATTTAGTCCATATTCTCCATTTAGATAAGCTGATGCTGGAATAAGTCTTTTACGGTCATTTAAAACAGATTCGGCCATAATGGCTGCAGCAGAACCTGGTGCATAAAAAGCAGAACCTCTTTCTAATAATTTTACGATTTCACCCCCACCTCCAGCAGTTCTTTTACTGATAGCATCAATTGTTTCTTCATCAAGTAATTGAGTTATGGGGATACCTCCACAAGTAGTGTATCTTGGTAATGGGACCATTGTGTCTCCATGTCCGCCTAGAACCATGGCTTGAACGTCTTCTTCATTACATCCAACTTCTTTTGCAACAAAATGAGTCATCCTAGCACTATCTAAGACTCCCGCCTGACCAATGATTCTTTCTTTTGGAAACCCAGTTACTTTCCACATGTGGTATGTCATTAAATCCAATGGATTTGTGACCATTATTACTACAGAATTGGGAGCATGTTCCTTAATTCCTTCACCAACTTGTTTTATGATTTCAGCATTTTTCCCAATTAGATCCTCACGACTCATTCCAGGTTGTCTTGGAAAACCGCTAGTTACTACAACTACGTCAGAATCTGAAATATCTTCATAATTTGCAGTGCCTGTAATATTCCCGTCATAATTCAAAACTTGACCATCTTGACTCATGTCTAATGCTTTACCTTTGGCAAAACCTTCGTAAATGTCAAGCATTACGATATCTCCTAATTTTTTTTGTGCTAAAACAAAAGCACATGTTGCTCCTACATTACCTGCTCCAATCACAGCAATTTTCCTTCTACCTCGACTCATATTGTGTTCCACCGAATCACCGAAAATGTGGTGGGAAATAATCTTGACCGTTGTAAGTTTAAATTTTTAATCAAGTTAGTTTCAATAACCCCTTTTAACTCGGGTGTTCAATGAGACTAGGTGTGGTTTTAGAATCCGAATTTGAAACAAGAGTTTCGATAGTGCCAAATTCAATTCCAAAATTAGTTAAGATGGGTTTTGAGGTTGTTGTTGAAGATGGCGCTGGCAATAAATCTGGTTATCCAAATTCTGAGTATGAGTCTAAAGGTGCTTTGATTTTAGATTCTAATCAAGTACTTGGTTCAGATATAGTTACAAGCATAGGAGTTCCTGAATTTAGTAAAATGAAATCTGGTTCAATGTTGGCATGTGTGGCTGATCCCTTTAGAGATTTAGAAAAAACAAAACAAATTATTGAATCTGGAATTACGTTATTATCTTTGGAAGTAATACCTCGTCGTTTATCTAAGGGTCAATCCATGGACGTCAATTCATCACAAGATAATCTTTCAGGTTACTGTGCTGCTTTGAAAGCCGCTTTTAGCATGCCTAAATTGATGCCTATGATGACAACAGCAGCGGGAACCATAAGACCTGCTAAATTTGTTATTCAAGGTGCTGCTGTAGCAGGACTTCAAGCGATTGCTACTGCTAAAAGATTAGGTGCTGTAGTTTATGCTGTTGATGTAAGGTTGGCTGCAAAGACTGATTGTGAAAGTCTTGGTGGTAGGTTTATTGACGTGCCTGGTTGGGTTGATGCTGAAACATCTAGTGGCCATGCAAATTCCTTATTTGATAACCCTGAATTAATGGAGGCATTCGATGTGGCTTTGGAAAAAGTATTGAGTGACGCTGATGCACTTGTCACTACAGCTAGAATCTTTGGCAGAAACGCTCCAAAATTATTTTTTAGTGACGAAAGAAATGACAATTTGCATAAAATTATGAAAGAAGGATCTGTTGTTGTTGATATGAATTTAGATACCGGGGGGAATACTAACCATTCAGATTTAACTAATGATGTTATTAAAGATGGTGTCACTTTCTTTGGAACTCCGGTGCTTTGTAGAACTGTGCCAAATACTGCATCCATGCTTTATTCAAATAATGTAACTAATTTTGTTTCAGTTCTTGTGGATGATGGTGTGCTCAAAATTAATCAGGATGAGCAAGTATTAACTGGAGATGAGGGTGGAATTGGTGCAGGTTATGGAGGAATTTTAATCTCTTCAGAAGGAAAAATACATCCTAATCATTCACGTTTGCAAAATTTAATTTATGGAGATGAAGAAGAATGAGCGAGGTACTTGGTATTTTTATGACCTTGGAAGGTTTCATATTATCATTAACTGTATTTGCTTTAGCAATTTTTCTTGGTTTTGAATTAATTTCTAAAGTGCCAGCTACTTTACATACTCCTTTGATGTCTGGTGCAAATGCAATTTCAGGAATTAGTATTGTTGGTGCTTTATTAGCAGCAAATAGTGGTGAAGCGAATACAGCAACTATTTTGGCATTTTTTGCAATAGTTTTGGCAACAATAAATGTTGTTGGTGGCTTTTTGGTTACTAATAGAATGTTACAAATGATTCGTGGCAAAAAAAGAGGTGGTAATTGATGGTTGATGTATCTTCATTATTGGATATTGGTTATCTTATTTCAGCGACATTGTTCATTTTTGGAATTAAGATGCTGGGTTCACCAAAAACCGCTCCGAAAGGGAATATGTATGGTGCTTTAGGGATGTTTGTTGCAGTGATTGTAACCGTACTGAAAATGCAATTATCCGATGGAGGAATTGAGGGGTGGATGTGGATTATACTCGGATTAGGGCTTGGCGCAGCAATTGGGTATTGGATGGCAACAACAGTTGAAATGACAGGAATGCCCGAATTAGTTGCTTTATTCAATGGATTTGGCGGTGCAGCTTCAGCATTAGTTGCTTTATCTGAAGCATTAAAGGTTTATACTTCAGAAACATATGAAATCGCCACTCCAATTTTTCAAGTTTATCATTTAATCCCAATACTTGCAATTGGTGCTTCTGCCCTAGTTGGTTGGATGACCTTAACTGGTAGTTTAGTTGCAATGTTTAAACTTAAAGGTGGTTTTACAATTCCATTTACGGAAAAATGGGTTAGATTTCCTACGTGGGGGCCTAGTTGGTTAAATTATGTAAAGTCTGGATTGTTTTTAGGCGGATTAATAATGATTATTATGACTTTAAATGATCCTGGAAATTTAGGATTAATTTATGGGATTGTTGGAGTTTCTTGTCTGCTTGGAATCTTATTTGTTTTACCTATTGGTGGTGCAGATATGCCTGTAGTGGTTTCATTGCTTAATTCTCTGTCTGGAATCGCAGCTGCATTTACGGGTTTTGTAGTTGGAAATACTGTTTTGATAATTGCAGGTTCAATGGTTGGTGCTGCAGGTTTAATTTTGACATTTATTATGTGTAAGGCGATGAATAGAGAATTATTTGATGTGTTGTTTAAGGCATTTGGAGGGTCTACTAAAGAAAGTTTGACAAGAACAAAAGTAGGAAGTGATCCAGAGGAAGTTGCAATGGTTTTAGATGGTATTTCAAAATGTATTATTGTTCCAGGATATGGAATGGCAGTATCCCAATCACAACATTTAGTTAAGGAATTTGCAGATATTTTAGAAGAAAATGATGTAGATGTTAGTTATGCAATACATCCTGTTGCTGGGAGAATGCCAGGGCATATGAACGTATTACTCGCAGAAGCAAACGTTCCTTATGAAAAACTAATTGAGATGGATGAAATTAATTCCGAATTTTCAGAATGTGATGTAGCATTAGTTATTGGGGCTAATGATACAATTAATCCAGCAGCAAGAAGTGGAGAGGGGCCCCTTGGTGGAATGCCAATAATTGATGCGGATAAAGCAGGTGTTGTTGTAATAATCAAAAGAAGCTTATCTGTAGGGTATGCTGGAGTCGATAATGATTTATTTTATGAAGATAAAACAATGATGTTATTTGGAGATGGGAAGAAGATGATGACCGAACTTAACTCTGCATTGAAAGAACTGTGATTTAACTACAATTTTGTTTGAATTAGCAAATGTTCAAGAGCGTATCACTTGTGGGAAGTCCAGTGAGAGCAATGTCAAGGATGTATTTCCGGGCGTTTTTAGTATTGTTAGTACTAATTTTGCTTGCAGTCCCTACATTATCAAACCCTACAGGCCCACCTGCTACTCAAAATGGAGAATTAACTGCAGAGGTTGGGTGCAGTTGTCATGGAGATGGATTTCCATCGACTGAGGTTTTAGTTCAAATTAGTGGAGTTCCCGAATCTTATTCATTAGGTACAGATTATACTTTTGTAATTAGTGGGGATGCTATAGATTCGACCGCTGCAGGATTTATTATTACTGATTATGGAAAGGGCACATTCTCTTGGGATAGTGGTTTAGCAATCCATTTTGTTCCGGATGTTGAAGGAACAATATCTCATGACCAACCTAGTGATGAAAAATCCTGGGTTGTAAATTGGACCGCACCGGAAACAGATGAAGGTCTCTTACATTTTTCACTTATAGTAAATGCAGTAAATGGTGCTGCAGCAGATCCTGGAGATAAATGGAATATTCTTTCTTTCTCTATATCTGCTCCAGGCGATGCAGTTTCTCAAGAGGAAGAGGCTTTGACTACAAGAACAATAAGTGTTGGTGATTATGATACGTTATTTTCTCAGGAAGAAGATCCTGAAGCTATAGAGAGAGAACATCAAATGGAATTAGCTGAAAAATATTTTGAAAACGGTAATTTGTATTATTGGCCAACATTAGGTATTCTAATACTTGGAGCAGTAGTTCAAAGAGAATTTTATGAGCGGAGATTTGGCGGAGGACCTCCGCATTTGGCAAAGGAGTTAGCAATTCCTCAAGCAATTAAGAGAGGCTTTTTATTCCTTATTTTGTTATATTTTTCAGTTCACGGATATCAAAATTGGGGGCATGTAGAAGGGATTTTAATTGGATGTTTAGCTGCTTGGGCTGCTTATGGATTGTATAGGACATGGGTTCAGGCTGTAGCACCTACCAAAGTACTCGATTTGTTGTGATTTAGAACTTAATGTTAAGGTTGAATTTCAAAATGTCTTTACGTCTAGAATCAGATAAATTAATTACTGTTCAAGCACATTTAGATGAATTGAGTTTGCGTTTGGGACGGTTATTGGCAATATTAGTATTGATGATGATCGTTTGTTGGAATTTTATTGATGAACTTATTTTGAGAAATTATATCTCTTTACTTAGTCCTTGTAATGATTGTGTTGCTGTTTATTCCCCTACAGAATGGGTTTCTCTTAGGTGGCTTTCAATATTATTATTGGGGCTTTGTTTAACAATACCATTTTTTTCAAGAGAAGTTATTGCTTTTTGTAGCCCAGGGATGCTATCTCATGAGAAGAAATGGCTTAAACAATTATTATTGGTTGGAACTTTTTCAATAATTTGTGCTGTTTCATTAACATTACTTGTAATTATTCCAATGTGGTTTTTTTCTGCTGAGCAAGCAGGGTTTGTGGAAGGAATTACTCCCAGTTATAGTGCTGCGGCTATGTTGGAATTCGCTTTGATAGTTTCTTATATTGAGATTATAGTATTCTTATCAGTAATTTCTGCAATATTATTGAGACGCTATGGTATCGCTGAAGGGGAAGAAAAAGCATCTTGGCAATTTAGAGTACATGGAGTTTCAATATTTTTGATGTGGCTAATAATCCCTTCTGAACAAGATACTTTACTTACTATTGGAATTTTAGCTGAATTTTTACTTGTAGAATTGTCATTTTCAAAAATTAGTAGAGGTGCATTAGCCATGCCATCATTTGAGATTAACAGCGGAATTTTAGATTCTGAAGCGAGGCTTAGAAGAATTGGAATTGTGGGTTGTAGTTGTTGTGATGTGGTACCAATTCCTGGAAAGAATTCAATACCTAAGGGAATGGTTTTTCTCCCTATACCTGATTTTTGTATGTCAAAAGAATCATATGATTTAGTAATTGGATATACGATGCAATTAAAATTAACTGATATTATCGTTACAGGTTGTGGTAGAGAGACAAAGATAAATGAAACATTGGTGGAAAATTTGCTGTATTTAAATTGTCAAATTAGAACACTTTCATTAATTGATTTTAGTACTATGCGTCTTACTGATTCAAAAATAAAAGATCTTGATTTTATGGTTCGTTTAGCCGTTGAAAGTGATCCTTGGAAAGTAGATAATTCATATGAACGGGTAGGTAGAGTCTTGTCAAATTTTAGTGATGATAATAGACCTAATGTAGCATTTTGGACGAGTTCAGCAACCCCTCCTTTTGGAACAGCCCTACATCCTGATGAGATTCTTATAACTTCAATGAAAGAACCCAATTTTGAAATAATTAATTATTTTGAAAAAATTGGTGTCAAATTATTGGAACTATAAAGAATTTAACAATTTAGTGATACAATTACCCTTACTATTGAAGACAAGTTACACCTTCACCATTATTGATGCGGGTTTGGATTGCTCTTCCAATTGCCATGATATTATTCATTACATCATGGTTTGTTTACTTTAATCCAGACTTTGTGGATGATGTTATTGAAAATTCAGCTAATGGCGATGATACTGATGAAAGTTATACACTTAATGTGCAGTCAAATGAAAATTGGCTTGTGTTAGTAATTGATTTCCAAGACAAGCGATCTAATACTGGAAAAGAGATGGAAACAGCAGAATCATTAATTCATGGAGAAAACGGAGTTTCTAATTATTTGACAGAAATGGTTGCAGGGAAAAGTACGTTTAATTTTGAGTTTTATGGAGATGTATTGAATGCAGAATTTGCTGTAGGAGATTATGGAGTTGATGTTGACGGAGTTAGAGATGCAGGAACAGAATCATCTGGTGGTGCTAATGGATTAGCAATAGAGGCTATAACTCAAGCATCAAATAATGGAGTTAATTGGGAGGATTTCGATTTAAATTCAGATGAAATTGTAGATCGGTTATTGATTTTACATACAGGTGGTGTTCAAGAGGATGGAGGAAATTCTAATGAATTATGGAGCCATTTCGGGCATCTTGAAAATGAATTAAAATTTAATGGAAGTTTAATTAAAACATATGCAATGGCTGGTTTAAAAAGCAATATTGGTACGATTGCTCATGAAATGTTACATTCTTTTGGTGCAGCCGATTTATATGCCGTACATGATGAATTACCTCAGGATAATTGGAAGGGCGTAGGAGATTTTGACATAATGGCTAGTGGAAATTGGGCAGAAAACTCGTTGGGGGAAAGTAGACCTGTATTGCCTATGGCTGCAACTATGAATTTAATGGGCATTGATCGATATGAGGAGATTCTCATTGATGATATTGGATCACATAACGAGGTTAAATATGAGTTAAAACCGATGTCCGATTCAGGAACTGCATATCGTGTTGAATTAAGTGAAAATGAATTTCTTTGGCTTGAATATAGACAACAAAGTGGTCTTGATTCAGAACTCCCTGGTTCTGGATTATTAGTAAGTATTGAAGATAAAGATGTGGGTAATATTTCATTAAATAATGTGAATAGAGATTCAGAAAACCCTTACTTGAAAATAGTAGAGGCAGACGGAAATTCCGGGCTAATTACTGGTTCAAACAGTGGAGAAAGTTCTGATTTATTTCTAAATGGTTCAAAATTGGGTAATAATGGATTTGAAATTAGAGAACGTTACGGTGAATTAGTTTCATGGTCGATTGAAATTGAAAATATGAGTGATGAAAAAATCATCTTAAATTTCAAGACAGGAGAATTACCAATAATTTCAGTAGTTGCTTATGAACATGAATTTTTAGATGGAGAGCCATTTCATATTGATATTGAAGCAAAAGAAAATTGCAATTTAAATGCAGAACTATTTAGTGATGATAGTAGAATCCTGAGGTTGGAATCTGAGTTACAAATTGGTGAAAATGAGGTTTATGGTGTGTGGGATGGTCCAAGAAATTCTGACTCAGGACAAATATTCGGAATTTTAAAATGTGGTGAGACAAATCAATTAAATGTAAAATTTAGTTGGAAATCAATTGGAAATCGTATTGATACAGATTTTTTCGAGGGTACAATTCATTATGAAGAGGTTAGTGAAATTATAATCCCATTAAAATTTGAAGGTAATCTTTCTAGAACATACCAATTGGAATTTGTAGGCCCCTTAGAAAGGATCGCAAACTCTCCAAATAAAGTTACATTAGCACCTGGTGATGAATTGATTGTTACAATTGATCCTCAAGGATTACTTTCTCCAGGGATGTACGCTAGAGGGCATATTGTTTTACATGACGGATTATATGAGCATGGCATAGAAGTCGTGCTTCAATCAGAATTTATCGAGGGCCAATCATTCTTTTCTAAATATGTTGGAAGCCCTGGACAATTGATTGCTATATCTTTAGCATTAGGCGGCCTTTGGTTTATTTTAAGCATCTCAAATACAACTAAAACTGAAATAAAATCAGAAGATGAGCTCGAAGAAAATGTTCCAGAAGATATTTATTATTGAGATTAATCATCCATAATGCTTTCCATAAATTCTTTGAACCTTTTTGAAGAATCAGGTAATTCGATTAAATCTTTAATTTGTTCAGTTTTATTTCCGTCTAAATCAACTCCATATTTTGAAGTTAGTTGAGAATTTAAAATTTTAATATGGTCTTCTGATTCCCCAAAAGAATTTTCTTCCATCTCTTTTATAATTTCATTTAGATATTCTAATTTTGCAGGATTGTGTTTAAGGTAAAAGGCTCTTAATTTTATTTTCAAATCGCTTTCTTCTTTTGATTTTTTATTTGCCCTTTTTTCCTTTAATTGTTTTAATTTATTTTCTAGGCCTTCAAATCCATCATTATTTTTTAATTTAACTTGATTTATTTTTTGTTTTCTATATTCGTTAACAAATACCGTTGATACGAATAAAATACCTGTAATCATAAAAATCCCAAAGCAAATTGCACCAGTATGCGCTGATTGTTTTGCTGAAGGGTCAGGTGTACGTAAATACCGATAATCTTGTAATTCAGAAGTAAATGTATTTTCATTATTTTCAAAACTTTCCACTTTTCTAACGAACCCTAATTCATCTAGTTGTGCTATGGAATAATTACCTGAATTCATGTCACCTTCAATCACAGAAATAACAGGTACAATTCCTAAATTGTTGTTTAATAAATTATATGAGTCTGCAGAAAATATTCTTTGAGAGGTTATTGTTGAATTAGATTTTGTTTTTTCCCATAATCCATTATTTTCCCTAAATGCTGTTTCTTCAATTAGCTCTTTTTCTTCAATTAAAAACCATTTGTCACCAACAGATATTGTTGCAGGCCTAGTGCTAGTTGTATGTGTTGTAAATTCATTTAATATTCTTCTTTCAACATTATGTTCATCACCATTTTTTGTTTTGAAAATTGATGTGATTACTACTGATCTTTTTGTCCAAGACCATGGACTTTCTGTTTCAGGTACTAAGGACTCTTCATTTGTAGTGATTATTACATACATTTGATCATCCAAATAATTTGTAGTATTAAATTCCCAACTTAGAC
>CETB01021342.1_pt1 | contig 18756 bp, 16 predicted proteins | sample 356381 | NCBI WGS metagenome assembly CETB01 (sample SAMEA2622545, study PRJEB7988) | marine metagenome | biome: marine biome (ENVO:00000447); feature: deep chlorophyll maximum layer (ENVO:xxxxxxxx); material: "saline water (ENVO:00002010), including plankton (ENVO:xxxxxxxx)" | depth 155 m | reverse complement strand
TGGCGGCCTTGGTTTAGAGCACCAGCAGGATACATAGCGCCATGGATGGCTCCAGTTATTGCAAAGGCTGGATTCGAATTGGATAGTAGTGTGAACCCATCTTGGTTAGTAAGAAGAAAGGCAGGCCCGTGGAAAGATTGGAATGCGGTTGAGAAAGCATTGAAGGATTCAGGATTAATCAGTCGTCCCTGGCTGTGCAGATTTTCTCTACCGACTTGTGGCCCAGCACTTTCGATTCCGTTCCTAGCATGGAATGCACGTAAGGCTTGGTCTAAACTAGGGCCATTCGTTCTAGCAGAAGAGGCAGAACACACAGTTTACTGGCATATTCTTGATCACCGTAGGAAAAATGGACTCTGGAAACCGCCATTAATGATTGAATGAGCCCAAAGGGCTCAAATCTTGCTCGACTTAGGAGCACCATGGAGAAGAAGTTCTGGCAGAGGCTTCTCTTCATCGGAATTGCATTGCATTTCCTTGCCGCATTGCTGATGCCACTCGGTTTGGATGCTCATGTGCATGCATCATATGTCAGTGATGGAATGGATGATGGTGAAGCCCACCTAGAGTGGGGTGAACTAAGAACGGATTCAGCAGAAGGCTCAACGCCAAAAGAGGTGCCTGCTGATGACAAATGGTTTGCATGGCACTTGATTTTTGAATTATGGTTTACTGTATTTTCAATATCCGCAACCACTTTGCATATACTTGGATTGGTTGGTGGATTAGGTTGTTTGGCAACAATATATTTGCTAACACGTGAGTTGTTTTCTGAGGACCAAGCATTACGATTAACTGCATTAGCCTCGATATATCCACCATTAATTCGTGCTACAGGAAGAGTGTACCAAGAAGGATTTGTTCTGATGTTAGTCGCAATTTCGACTTTTGCGATTATCAAAGCTCTCAGAGATGATAAGAAAATCAGTACTTGGTGGCTCATACCATTTTCCTTGGCTTTGGTAATTTTATCGTTCAAGGGTATGCCGATGTGGTACGTAATTCCCGCAGCTGCAGCGCTATTCATTTCAACCAAGATAGAGATGAACCAAATTCAAATCGCATTAGTTGCAATTATTGTACAATTGTTAGTAATTACTCGGAATGAAATTTCGATTAGTAATGTAGATATTATTCCTGCTCTACTAACGGCGTTCATTGCATACTTTTTGTACATAAAATGCGGAATGCTACTCTCGTGTGTATCAGATAGTGAAGGTACTGTAGAGTCTGAATATCTGACTAAAGGAAGTAGAATGATTTCGGCATCTCTTGTAGGCTGGATTGCAGCGTTATGGATAACTGAAGCGGTAACATTTGGAACCGATTTCTTCGATATTATTCGCTCATTCCGACACAATGGTAGATACTTATCGTTACTACTAGTTCCTATGTGGTATGGGGTGTTGGTCAGAAAAGAAAACAGAGGACTAAACTTTGATGATGACAAAAAAGGATTGGTTCTAGTCTTAGTTGGTCTATTGATGGCGGTCAATGCATCATTGATTGTATTAGCCGAAGAAAGAGGCACCGACGTCATAGGCGAATATCTCGAGGATGAAATTTCAGATGATGAAGATGTTTTATTCATCGCCAATTCACCATTATCGATGCATAGATTGTATTCAATAAAATTTTCAATGGACCCAGATAGCGACAAAGATAGCATGGGCTTTTGGAGAACAAATACATCTGATTGGCGAATTGAATTAACTGAATGTGACTCTCTTCAGAATGTAAATTGGATTATCAATTATCCATACAATAACGCTACTGGTCCGCCAGGTTGGGTAGAAGTTGAGTTTGAAGGAGCGGATAGAGTTAGTGAGAATTACCGTTTGTATACATGGGGTGGAGAAAATGAGCGATGTCCTTGAAGGAGTAAAAGTGCTAGATCTTTCACGTATACTGGCCGGCCCATACTGCGCGCAAATGCTCGCGGATTTGGGGGCCCAAGTCACCAAGGTTGAGGCCCCTTGGGGCGATGATACAAGAGGATGGGGCCCGCCATTTCTAGAAGATGGAACAGCAGCATATCACCTGTCTTGTAATCGAGGTAAGGAGATAATTTTTCATAATCTCAAGGAGGATAAACAAGCGATTCAAGAGTTGATTTCACAATCTGATATCGTGATTGAGAATTTCCGTCCCGGACAATTAGAGAGATTGATTGGCCCGATTTCGAAAGATGTAATTTTGTGCTCAATTACCGGCTTTGGCCAGAATGGCCCCCGGGCCCAAGAGCCGGGTTACGACTTGGCTTTACAGGCGATGAGTGGCATCATGAGCATTACTGGCGAAGAAGGTGCAGGGCCTGTGAAAGTCGGTGTGGCTTGGATTGATATTATCACTGGATTATATGCTGGAAATGCCATTATGGCGGCATTGTTCAAGCGTGAAAGAACCGGGATCAACTCGCATTTAGATATCTCATTATGGGATTGTGCAATAGCTTCGCTTGCCAATCAAGGGCAGAACCAAATCACCAGTGGACAAGACCCAGGTCTCCTTGGCTCAGGTCATCCAAATCTTGTACCATATCAGGCGTTTCAAACCAGTGATGGATGGGTTGTCATCGCAGTGGGCTCCGATTCCCAATTTGAAAAGTTGTCACAACTTCTGGATTTTGAAAATACTTGGCCCACCAACGAATCGAGGGTTAATTCGCGAAAAGAAGTTGTGGATATAGTGCAATCGAAAGTTGTTGGAATGACTAAAGTTCAGGTATGTGAATTACTAGAGGGTATTCCGACTTCACCAATAAACAAAATCAGTGAGGCTTTGGCTGATGTACAGAGTGTTGCTAGAGGAGTGGTTAGAGATTGGGATGGCCAATCGGTACTCGCTAGTCCATTGCGTTTCATTTCAGAAAGAGAATAGAGAGGTCTGGCCACCAGTTCGTACCAGTCCAGCATCTTCGAGTAAATCCATTGCATTGTCAAATCTCTTCTGTGAGAATTGTCTGTCTTCAACTAAGAATTTCTTCAACCCCTCAACATCTACAGCGCCTTGGTTAAGGGCTTCATCATCCACTTCTACCACTGGGTGATTTCTGAAAATCTCACGAATTTCATCCAATCTTTCAGGGACTTCCTTGTCTTTAGCCGCACATACTGCTTCGATAGTATTGTGTTCTTTGATTAGTTTGAGTCCTGTCTTCGGGCCGATTCCTTTGATTCCAGGATGGAAATCAGTTCCAATCATTATTGCTAAATCTATCAATTGATCTCTACTCAATTCATTATCTGCAAGAATCTGGTCTAATTCGATTTTCTGTGCTCGAACAATCCTTCCCATTCTCTTACTACCATCGGAAGTGAAGTTACGAATTACAATCGGTGCACCGTATAACAATGCGTCCCAATCTTGAGTAGCCACAGCATCGAGTTGTCCTTTAGCAGCCATTACTGCTGCTTGTGCCTCACCTTCGGCTTCAGCTCTGAATGCAGGAATGCCCATCAAAGATAGCATTTCGATTGATTCTTCGACCATTTCCGGCGTGTACTTGACACAACGCTGTGCAAGTTTTTGCGCGGTTGCAAAATCTCCAACTTCTAGCGCAGCCTTCCAATCTGCTTCTGCTTGTTCTCGTCGTGCTCTTCTCGCATCCATCTCATCCTTCTTCAGTTCTGGATGCTTCCCATCAAAGATGAAAACGGGCTTAACTCCCTTGGATAGAAGTAATGATGCTCTTGAGAGGAACCCCATCAGATGTGCGACAACTTTCCCATTATCGGCTTTCAGTGACCCTCCATCGCCTGTAGGAGAACGGTCACGGATTGTGGTTAGGAACTGGAATGCAAGCAGGAAACTATCAATCCCAACTTTCTTGCCTCTCATTGCATCCATAGTAGTGTCTTCAGCACTAGCCAAGTCACGCAGGTTGCAGCCCATGATTTACGCAATAGGCGCAGGCACTTGAGTCTCACGGCTCAATCAAGAAAAAATGGCGGGCAATGCAGGATTCGAACCCACGTCTCCGGCTCCGAAGGCCGGAAGGATATCCAGACTACCCTAATTGCCCTGAACCGCCGAAAAGCCGCCCCTTCTTGAATCACACCCTCGCGCTCTTGAAGCGCTTTCATGGTTTTGGATGAGAGCGATTTGGCCATATTGGATGATTTATGCTAACATCAGTGAATTCGAGAAGCCTAGCGAGTATGATGCTCACAGATTGCTTAATCTTGAGTCGAAGCTGAGGCAATAATCATCACTCTACCCAGTGATTTATGAACGGGTATTCCAAACGCTGCATCGATTCGGTATCCTGGTAATTTGATATTGGTTGAAATCTCTTCATCCAAATTTTCGCCTCCGGATTCTACAGGAAGAATTGCCACCAACTTAGAATCGACATCTTGAGCAAGAATATTCGTAAGCATGTCTTCTATCAACCTTTCATCACTTGGCGAGTTTCTACCGTAAGGAGGGTCTACAACCACGGCTGCCAGATTTTTTGGTAATTCAAATCGCGTTGCATCCCCTCTTTTCACTTCAGCATTAACTTCAGCCCAATCGATATTTTGTTGGCATCCTTCAACCATTACTGGGTCAAAGTCAATGCCCAATGTGGGTCTACCAGTTAGTGCTGATTCAATCAGAATACCTCCTGTTCCGCACATTGGATCCACCACATAGCCCTCACTGACTCCTGCTGCAATGTTTACTGCGGCTCTTGCTAGCCTCGGCTCAAGACTGACAGGTCGGAAGAATGGGCGCTTATTTGCACGCATAGCAGACCAACCATGTTTGCCTGGGCCTTGGCCTATCATCCATCCCCAAGCAACATAACCTGCAGAATTATCTAGAACAATTCCAAATCTGCGCTTTGGATTTTCTAAGTTGAATGTGGAACCTTTGTCGTGAAACAATCCGCCAACCTGTCTTTCGATATCTTTAGTCGCTACTGGAATTTTACCTTCATGCCGCCAACATTCGACAGCCATGTCTTCGACCTTTTCGCTCTTGATTTGCTGTAGCAAGTATTCAAGCGAGGTCCATTTTGAAATCCCACCATTCACGAGTACACATTCACACCCAGACATGAGTTTTGCGTTTTCCCAATCGCTTTCTCCTGTAGCAGTTAACAGGCGCCTAGAATCGGTTCGAGCAATATCCGAATCAGCGAACATTGCTTTTGCTTCTGCTCTTGCGATTGCAGGATGCCAACCGCGTAAGGCTATGATTGTGGTAGCATCTGATTGCACCAGATCACCTCGTGTATATTTTGACGGACTCTTCTCCCCAAGTCTTCTCTTCAACACTTGAGAATGAGGTCAGGTCAAAATTTGAATTTACAGGAGTGGTATGGACTGCATTTGATTGAACTAGAATGAACTCATCAACCAATCCTTCTTCTAAGAAATAATTGATTGTAGTTGGGCCCCCTTCGACCAACAATCTCTGAATCTCTAGGTCGCCAAGCATGTCTAGCAGAGCAGGTAAACCTCTGAAACCACTAGTCAAGTGTCTGGTGGCGAATCCATCATTGAGAACTTTTGAGTTAGGATCAATTCTGTTATTTGGGTCAATCACCACTCGAATTGGTTGTCTTTCACTTTCGACCAATCTAACTGTTAGCGAAGGGTCATCTCGAATGACAGTATTAGCCCCTACTAAGATGGCGCAACAATCCTTACGAAGATTGTGTACATGCTTTAGACATTCATCACTGGTAAATCGAGCGGCATCTTTGGATAAATCATCTACAGAACCGTTTGCATCTATTGCGACCTTCACGGTTACATATGGTCTGCGATTTTCACACCAATGCAAGAATTCACGCATTTGTTCCGCTGCTTCGTTCTCTAGCAGGCCGCTTTGTACCTTTATTCCTGCTTCTTCTAATACAGAAATCCCATCACCACGAACCAATGGATTTGGGTCTCCGTGCGCAATAATGACCTCGCCAATTCCTGCCCATAGTAGAGCTTCAGTACAGGGGGGAGTTCTTCCAAAGTGATTGCATGGCTCTAGAGTTATGTATGCAGTGGAACCATTTGTATTGTGACCTTTTTCTTCAGCATCATGTATAGCCATTTGCTCAGCATGTAACCCGCCCAAGTGGTCATGCCACCCTTCTGCTATCACAAATCCATCCTTCACTAGAACGCACCCAACCAGTGGATTGGGCCTCACTTGACCCCGTCCTTTTTCCGCTACCTCAAGGGCGCGGCTCATGTATTCACGCTGGGCCGCGCTCCAAGTCATGATGACCGCTGATTAGGCATCAGACATGAGTGCATCGCTTACTAGTGACAACAGCATTGATGGCTTCAACCTGTTCTGCATCGGATATGGGGGCCATACATTGCATAGTCAATCCTGCCAGCAGAGACCATACTTGCGGCAAAAGATGGCCTTCAGTCGTTGCAAAATTAGAATCCAGAGGATTCGAGGTGTTCACTCACAAGACCGAACGGGTTGGACATGCTAGCGAGATTGCATGGGATTTGCGTAGCAAAAACGTCGAGGGCCCTGTGGTAGCAGTTGGAGGAGATGGCACCGTTCACGAAGTCGCCAGCGCATTACGAGGTAGTGACATACCTCTAGGGATACTTCCGTTTGGCTCAGGTAATGATTACGCTATTACTCAAGGAATTTCTAGGAAAAATATCGATGAAGCGATTGATGTATTGGTCAATGGAGTTGACAGACGTTGTGCTGCATGGCGCCTAGAAGGATTCCCTGCATCAACTGTCGGAGATTATCCCTCACCAAAGGTCAATCATTGGGATGGCCCTGCTGAGAATGAAGGCAGAGTGGTTCGTTGGGTATTTTTAGAATCTGATGCAGGTATTACTAGTTCTATATCAAGAGCTAAATTATCCAGAGCAAAGTGGATTAAAGGCAACAAGAAATACACGTATCTTGGTGTTACTACAATACCATTCTGGAAGAGAAGGAAGGTGTGGCTTAAACTAGATGACTCGGAAGGAGAGATACTTGATTTTTCGATGTTTGCTGCTACTACAGGAGAAACCTTCGGAGGTGGCTATCAGGTCTGTCCAGGAGTTTCTCCAATCGACAAAGAAGGCTCAATCGTTTATGCTCCAAGACTCTCAAGGTTAGCTATGCTTTCATTGATGGGTCCAATGAAGAAAGGAAAGCACATCGGCAAATGGGGAATAACTCAGCAAAAAGCGAACAGAATTGAGATCAAACCTGTTGATAGTGCGGGCAATATTTGTGAGAAGCCATTGCCATTATCGACATGGGTTCAAGCAGACGGCGAACCGATTATTGTTAGCCCTGCCACATTAGAATGGCATACTGAACAATTACTTGTTCGTGGAGCATCCAATGTTCCTTGGGCTTAGAATGAGAAGTCACTAAATTCTTCATCATCAGCAATTGAAGCACGCCTTTCTTCTGTAACGGGTTCAGGTTCAGGCTCAGCAGGCTTTGATGCACGCTTTTTCACAGCTCTTCGCTTAACTGGTTTGTTTGCTTTAGACGGACTACCGGCCTGCGTAGGTTGTGTCGATGAGCGCGACATCGATGCGGAGAAGTGCCCTCTCTTTGCAGGTTCAGGTTGGCTTGAAACCACACCTGAAGATGGCATAGGGGAGTTAGAAATTTCAGGGATTGAGGTGGCTGCGGGTTGTGAAGATTGTATTTCTTTAGCCTCACTTGTTACCACTACTGAGTTGCCTCCGCCAAAGGTTTGCGGGCCTTCATCGTCATCATCTGAAGACAAAACGCTGTCTAGGCTAAATCCAGATATTGCAACATCTTCGTCCTTAGACTTCTTCTTCGGTGGAGGTCCAGACGATTTCTTTTGTTTTGCCGCACGGTCAGCTGCACTTTCTAGACCATCTTTCTTTGATTGTTTCAAATCCTTCTTCATCTGTAGGGCTTTTGCGAACCCTTCCCTGCCGAGTAAGGCTTCTGCCGTTGCTCTTGCTCCTTGACGAATAACCATCGTAGACACGATGAATAGGCCCACTCCGCCCCCAACTCCAAAGATTAGGAAGAACAGGATGAAAGTCCACCCGCCAAATATGTCAGTATCTCCAAGTGAATATTCATCATCATCTTCTCCATTGATACTGACTACCCCTTGTTCAGTCTTGATATTGGTAATCACCATGCCATGGCCTTGGCCATCTAATTTGCAATTCTCTTCGGATACGCTTGCAAGGCCATCTCCATCTAGAACATATCCAGTCAATTCAATTGGCTGATGCCAATGCTGTAGAACATTCAACCCTTCTGCAACATTTTCTGAGGCTGGAATAATTCCGATTATTTCCCAATCATTTTCATTTTCAGAGAGTTTAGATCCAACCGCTTCACTTGGATTTAGAGGAGAAGACCAATCCTTCAAACCGATTCTACCGGCTTTACCTTCTTCCACTGACTCAGCAGTACTCCAAGTCATGGTGTGAATAATTACAGCGGCACCCATTGCCGATTCGACATTATCTAAATCAGGGTGCTCAGAATAGAGTTCAGAAGAAATTAGCATTCCAGTGACTTTCATCTGAGATTCTCCACATCCAACGATTGAGATAGTCTCATCAAAACCACCTCCCATCTTTGATTTAATATCAGCAGAATCTCCATTGATATCGACATGAACTTGCCCATCTCCAGTGCCCCATTCTGGCGTTGAGGAGTAAATGCATCCTGCCATGAACATTAGCAAAACCAGCAGCATCCCCAAGCGCATGTGTGGGCGGGCCATGCGGTGCCTACGGCACCTTGAGTTGTTGAAGCCTTCCCATATTTCAAGCAAAATTACATTCAAATTAGAGAGGCGCGGAGAGAGAGATTCGAACTCCCGTGTCCGAGGGACAGTGGATTTCAAGTCCACCGCAATACCAGGCTATGCGATCTCCGCCTATGATGACGGGAGTGCAATTCTTTCAAGAATCTATCCTTGACTATTCTTCGCGACTGCTAGCGATAATCGCTAGACCAAGGCTCGCTGCAACAGTTGCAAATACGAAGCCAGGAAGACCATGATCATGGTCGTCAGGGTCTGAAGCTAAGTTTGCAGCTCTCTTGACATCGTCGACGAATTTGTCAACATCCCAATCATATCCAACGAACACAGCCTTTGGCTTCCAGTCAGCATCAAGTATGAACGTTTGAGTAGAATGTGAAGTACTGGTTTCCACATCTCCAGGGGTAGGAATAAATTCATCCAAGGTTGAGTTTGGTGCCCAAGCAATGTGTTCTTTGTCGATTAGTGAATCCATACCAACCATACTTTCACTCCATGCATTAGAAGTCTCATTCCAGTAGTGTAATTGCCACCACCATGAATAGTCAGCGGGGGCTTCAACACCGTCGATAGAATTCATATAATGGCCCCACTCCGAATCAGGGGCTTCAAAAGAATCTAGAGCACCAAGTGACATGTGCCAGGCATTGACATCATTCAACTCTGCAGAACTGTTTGTTCCATTAGATTGAACGACGAAGAAAACAGAATCATGAGCATCTTCAGGAAGAGGGATTACAGAATCATCTGTGGAATTAGGTGCGAATGCAAGAGGGCCAGCCTCTACATCATCAATACCTGTAGCAGATGATTGCCAAGCATTGGTGGTTTCATTCCACGAGTGCAACTCCCACCACCAAGAATAATCAGATGGTGCATCATCATTGTTTATCCCAGAAACAAAATTACCCCATTGGCTAGAGCTAGAATTGATATTCCATCCCTCTTGGTAAGCAGATGCGGTGAGTTGCTCCCATCCTTTTGGTTCTACATCGTGCTCAGTACCTGTTCCATTGGGCATTACCACGGTTACTGTAGAATGGTCTTCGCTATCCATTGAACCATCATGGTCATGGCCGTGATCATGGTCGTGGTTTTCTATTTCTTCTGTTGAAACATTGATCAAGAAAGAATCCCAAACGGTTTCTAAATCTTCTAATTCACCAGTAAGGTGAGGCCATGTTGCTCCATAGTCTTCCATATATTCTCTGAGCACATTTGGCTTGTCATTACCAGGGTCTACAGTGATAGAGATGAATTGGTAATCAACATCTTCGAGTTTATCTTCGGCTTGGATTAGGTTGTTCGTAATCACTGGGCATACATCTGGGCAGGTGGTGAAAATGAATGCAACCACAATAACATCAGAATTACCTGTATGTAGTGAATAATAGTCAAAATTTTGGTCGATTAGAACGTGATTTGGAATCGACCCTCTATCCAAAACATAACCGTTCCAATGAGCGTCATTTCCATGACCGTCTCCTGCACTGCTAGCAGGTATAGTAGATGCACACAATAGTATTACAATAGCGATAGAAAGCCAGCGCATATGTTCCGCTGAGCGTCCTTATAATCAAATTTTTAGTATATTTGTTATTACTCTGTTACGTAAGAGTAATCCCAGTTAGGAGTGCACCATGCTGGAAGTTGGTCGATACCTGCTGGATTGGATAATCCGATTCCCCAAAGCATCAATGCAACGAAAAGAACAGGGAATAATGCTGTTCTAGTGTAGATGAAAGGGTCTCCTTTCAAGTGCATAAAGAATGCAGCGATTCCATATCCTTTGATAATTCCAACAACAATCAAAACACCCCATACGGCGCCACGGGTTATCACGATGTCAGTTCCTGGGATTACTTCGAAGAAAACAGCTGCAACTTCGAATAATGTGAAGAACATCAGAATTAGGAAATTTACGTAATAAACATCCTTTCCAATCCAATCTGCCATTTTCTGGAATATTCCTGCTATTGGTCCTGTATACTTGTGTTCGCCCATATTATCACCTCAGTAAAGATAGAATGCCGGGAAGATGGCAACCCACGCCAAATCCACGAAGTGCCAATACAAACCGAAGTATTCGATTCCTTGGCCGTTATGTTCGTCATATCCGTCTTCAAGGACATCAGCCTTGAATATCATGAATAGCATCACTAATAATCCAACAAATACGTGCAGTCCGTGAGCACCAGTTGCCACATAGAAGATTGAACCTGCTTGAGTATCGATTGTGAATCCTTCAGCGATTAGATGGCTCCACTCTACTAACTTCAATACAATGAACAGAGAACCAAGTGCTAGAGTGATGATTAGGTAGTTCCTAACAGTCTTCTTGCGAGTCGGGAATAATTTAGCCATAAGTGCATTCTTAGAAGGCTGCCAATCGACATTCTTAGCGGTCTTTAGCGCTAGTACGATTGTGTATGATGAGATAATCAATGCGAAGGTGTTGATAGCACCAGGTAGCAATGTTCCAACTTCGTGACGAAGAAGGTCAGAAGCAGTAGTCGTATCGACGACATCACACTTGCCAGCGTCAACTGCCCATTCTGTACACCATCCAGTTCTCATTCTTAGGTAGGAAGAGAAGAAGGATGCGAAAACCATCATTTCAGATATTAGGAAGATCCACATTCCAGCCTTACGAATATCTTGGCCTTGGAATGGGTGCGATGTTGCAATTTGTTCATGGTGGCCCTTTAGGTCCTCGTTCCACCAGTTTCCAATACCTATGATCAGAATGGCGCTACCTATTATTGATAGTGTGAAATCACCCATTTCGGCTTGGTAATCCAATCCCAATAATGACTTACAGGTTGTAACGAATCCAGGGAAGCCCATCATGAATAGTAGAATACCGGTTGCCATTAAGATTGGAGAGGCCGAACCATGGTGTTCTTCATGGTCATCGTCATGGTGATGGTCATCATGCTCTTCTTCTGGTTGAATACTATTGTAGAATCCAGATATGCCGTAAAATGCAGCATAGATTATCATCATCACTAGAATTGTTTTCCCAGCTGTGGCCCACGTCAAGTAAGATAAATGGGCATCAACATCTGCATGATGCGCATCCTCCCAAGCAACACCAGCAGATTCTTTTTCTGCTAAAGTTCCTGTTTCATTTGCTTCATTCCATTGGACTTCTGCATCTTCTAAGTCATGGTGTGCATCATCCCACTCACTGTGCTTAACAGAGCCTATTCCTACAGCAAACGCACCGTAAGCTGCTCCGCCAACTGCTAAGAAGACGACCGAGATAAGTACTGTTCTCATCCAGACTTCGTTCTTGACATCGTGCAGACTTCCGCTCATGATTTCGCCTCCTTATTCCAAAGAGTACTCATCGTTCTAAACGGCGCCTTGAGCCATCTTTCTAGTGTGGTCTCATGGTAGTCTTGAGGGTCATTAGCATCATGCTGAACTGGCTCGACTGCGAAGGATGGAGTTGGTGGAGGGGAAGTTACTGCCCATTCAAGCGACCAGCCGCCCCATGGGTCCTTTCCTACCTTCTCGCCCTTCTTGACTGAACGCACGATATTCCAAACTAGGATTAATTGTGATAGTCCAAAGATAATTGCGAAGGTGGAAATTGCCAAATTCAATTCTGCAAATCCAGAATCTGCTGCATAGGTGTGAGTTCTTCTTGGCATACCCATGATTCCAACTGCGTGCATTGGCCAGAATGCAGCATTGTAGGAACTGAATCCAATGATAAAGTGCCACAATCCAAGGGTTTCGTTCATCTTGCGACCTGTAGCCTTAGGGAACCAGTAGTATATTCCTGAGAATAGAGCGAAGATGATTCCACCGATGAACACATAGTGGAAGTGAGCAACTACGAAGTATCCGTCGTGGAATTGTGTATCTAGGCCAGCAACTGGGAAGAACATTCCAGATAATCCACCAAGTGTGAATGTGATTAGGAATCCTAGAGACCACAGAGTATGGGTCTTGAACACGAGACTGCCCCCCCATAGTGTTGCAAGCCAGTTGAAGATTTTAACACCGGTAGGAATTGCTACTGCCATTGTAGTGATCATGAACGCAGAACGCCATGCAGGGCTCATACCACTGGTTAGCATGTGGTGTCCCCAAACGATGAAACCTACAACTCCGATTCCGACCATTGCATAAACCATTGACCTGTAACCGAAGATAGACCTTCTAGCGCTTGTAGCTAAGACTTCAGAAACAATTCCGAACGCTGGAACAACCACCACGTATACTTCAGGATGGCCGAAGAACCAGAACAGGTGCTGGAACAGTAACGGGTCGCCACCTGCTGTGAAGAAGGTGGTACCTATCGTCGAATCAAATAGTAAGAAGAAGATACCAATGATGAATGCTGGTAGGCTAACATACAGCATGAATACGCTGATTAGAACCGACCAAGTGAACAGAGGCATCTTCATCCAGCCTACACCCTTTGCACGCATTGTGAAGGTGGTAGTTACGAAGTTAACACCGGATAGAGTCGAAGATGCACCCAGTAATGCAATACCAGAAATGAATGCAATCGTTCCAGGGTTAGGACCTCCTGCATGGCCACTTAGGCTAGAGTAAGGTGGATACATAACCCAGGTGATGTCCGCTGCTTCACCACTCCATACGCCTGTGAAGATTAGCGGAGCTGCTGCTACAATAATCCAGAACCCAAGTGCGTTAATTCTTGGGAATGCTAAATCTTTAGCACCAATCTGTAGAGGCAAGATGTAGTTCATGAATCCTGCAATCATTGGCATTGCTGCAAGGAAAATCATGGTTGTTCCGTGCAGAGTGAAGAATGAGTTGTATTCTGCTTGGGTCAAGAAATCATTCTCAGGGAAAGCCAATTGGATACGGAATAGAAGTGCCAGTAATCCACCCACTAGGAAGAAGAAGAAACCGTATAGGAAATACAGGATACCGACTTGCTTGTGGTCAGTTGTAGTCAACCATGGCTTGAGGTAAGCCCAGAAGTTTCCGATTGAGAAGTTTTCAGGGTTGCGTGTGTAGAATACCCACATGCTACCGATTAGGATTAGGCCAAGCGCTAATCCGATGACGGTCATTAGGATAGTCAGTGCTTCAGCGCTAGGTGCGCTAGGGTTGGCGTTTATTCCAGGGACATCGAGTTCCAGTTTGTTCCACTGGTCCTCTCCAGATGCATCTGCTGCTCCATTTCCGTTAACCGCGTTTCCAAAGATTAGGAAACTAGCAATTGCAGTATCATCTGCGGGTGCAGTCCACTTGAATTCCCAAGTTCTGCGGTCGTTGAGGTCAAGGTTGTGAGTTAATCCTCCTTCCATCTCAGTTGCAGTATTACCGTCGAGATCTGGTAGTGACTCTAGAACACCGCCGCCGGTTAGGATCATACTGAATCCACCATTCTGGTCAGGGTTTTCAACAGGGACATCGTCGTTTGTGATAGTAAGTGTGAACAGATATTCTTCAGATGCGTTGAATACATCAGGAAGACCGTCTACTGTGATTACTGTGTTAGAATTCATACCGCCGTGACAACCACAGCCACCTTCTGTTACGATTCCGGTTTGGCGTGCTTCAAACGATGTGGTTGAAGCGAGTGCGATTAGAAGAATCGCTAATACAGCAATACTCCTTCCCTTCACCCTCTCAGCTCCTCGTGCTCAAAGTAAACTCCAAAGTCAGCATCACAAGTCATGCCTTCTCTAGCAACAACTTCGACTTCACCGTACATTAGCGAGTGCTCTTTACCACAGTATTCAGCACACTTGATTGGGAATACGCCAGCCTCGTTAGGTTGCACATACATCCAAGTTCCAGAATCAAGTCCAGGAACAGCATCTTCCTTCATTCCCCATTCTTGTAGCCAGAATGCGTGCTGTACACCTTGGTAGGTGTTGGTAGCGTCAAAGTTAGCCTCTCTGTCAGGGTTCATGCTGAAGATATTGAAAAGAACATTTTCGTCACAGGGTATGATCAAATTGCCACTCATCTTGTAAGTGTAAAATTCAGTAGCTTCAGGGATGTGCTGCCATCGGTGAATGACATTTCCTTCTGCATCTTGAATGTCAACACTCTGTGGATTTTCAATATCAAATGGCAGATCCATAGTTGTTGTATTGCTTAGGTCGAGTGTTTCAGATAGTCCCAAAACCGGCTTTCCCCACTTGACTAAAGCAGAGGCAGCACCATCTCCAGCATCGATAGTCAGACCGCTAGAGTTCCAAGTGACATCATGGCCAGTATCCATGTCTTCCCATGTAAATTCATCATGATAGTAGAAGTCCCAATACCACTGTAGTCCATTGACTTCAACAGTGAAGGTGTCTTCTTCCTGTAGGTTCTGTACTTCACCCCAGACAATGTTCATTGAACCAAATGCAAGAATCGTTACCCAGATGACAAGAATTGTTGGTCCAACGAACCACGCCAATTCTAAATCGAAATTGTGGCGCTCTTTAGGGAAGGTTCCGACTTTCAATTGAGGTTGTTCCTCAATCGATTTGTCTAACTTAGGGTCAACGCCTTCACGATATCGCAGTATGGCGATTAGGAGCCAGGCGAAAGTGAATAGCCCCACTACGATAGACCAAAAAAGAAATTTATCGTAAAGAATATTGAACACTGTGTATTCATTAGGCCATAGCTCACGCGAAGCGCCCATGCTTTCAGCGGTTAGATGGCCGTATTAATTGATTGCGTATAGAAGACCTCCTCCCGTAGGGAGGTTTGTTGATGAGCCGCCACTTTCTCGGAGTATTTGTGGGGCTTGCATCTTGTGTCCAAACCACTCTTGAGGGTGATGTGTTATTGGAGATAGAAGTACAACCCGCTTCATCCCGACAAGGCATCGTTGGATTTAACGAATGGAGGAATAGGATTCAGGTCGCAGTTAAGGCCGAAGCCAAGAAAGGACAGGCTAACCATGCAGTATGCAATGTACTTTCGAAAATTTTCTCGAGTACCGTCTCAGTAGTATCGGGTCACACAACTCGTAACAAAAAAATCAGAGTTGAAGCGCTATCTTCTCAGCAAATCATCACAATTTTGGAGGGATACATTGAATCGTGAACAAAGGTATGCATTAGCGCATAGAGCCCTTGAAACATGTATCGAGGAAAATGCAGATGGCAAGGTCATTTTGGTCGAGGGTAGGCGCGATGAAATCGCGTTACGCAGTCTTGGGTTTAGTGGCCCGATAGAGAAATTGAATAGAGGCTGGACTGTTGACAGAGTAGTGGTTTACATCGTCGAAAATTATGGAAGTTGTATCGTGTTAATGGATTGGGATAGAACAGGAGGCAGGCTACAAAGAAGATTGATGGATTCGATGACCAGCCTAGACATCAAGCCCTGTGATGAGTTGCGAAGGGCGTTGTCAAAAGCAATGAAGCCCGATACAATGTGCGTTGAGGACTTACCTTCATTCCTCGGGCAGGCAGACGCCTGACTCTTTTACAGTGTTCAGTACAACGTGTGTGTAAGATCTAGAAATTCCTTCGAGAGTGAAAACGGTCTTGGTTAGGTCATCTAAGTCTTCTCGATTTTTGACGCGTGCTAGAACCATAGAATCCCAATCCCCTGTCACATCATACACTGCAAACACTCTTTGGTCAGCAGAAATGTGTTTTTGCACATCCATGATTTTCCCTTTCTCAATGCAAAGTCCCGCCATAACGGTCATGCTCCAGCCGACAGAGTCGGCATTCAGTAGTGGAGTGTATCCTTGAATAACTCCATCAGCTTCCATTTTTCGCAGCCTGTTAGTGATTGTGCCCTGGGCTACACCCACTTTTTTTGCGAGTTGTCTATGTGAGAAACGAGCATCTTCACAAAGAGCATCAATAATCGCCCGGTCAACAGAATCCAAAGCCATATTCCTAAACGAAAGGCCCTCGGTATTCAATCATTCGACCGTTTTTCTGGAAGGTTCAAATCGAGAATCCAATCACCTAATTGGTCTACATTTACCGCTATACCCATAGAGAAATCTCCACTGCCAGTCACTCTCAATTTACCTTCAAGTGTAGTATTAGCAGAGAGAGTTTGCTTCTTGATTCTACCATTAGCTCTCCAACCTTTACCCATAGTTAATTCCCCTACTTCTAGAGAATAACCGGTGACCAATCGGTACTCAATCGTGCTTTCTTCGCTTGACCAAGAACCTTCTAGGCGCGGCAAACCCTTCTCTCTCTTTCTTTCTGCAACAACAATGAATCCAATACACGCCATCAGCAGTAGCAAGAGCACAGCAGGAGTAAGAATTGAAGATTGGTCTACAGATTGCCAATATGTTGGCATCTCAGCCCTTTGAATAGATAGTACGCGGTTCGATGTATCGTTCTCAAAGCCGCCAATCATCACGAGTATAACTTCGTAATTATCCGCAAAACTAGCATCTCCTAAATCGATTCCTGCACCATCCAAATAGTCGCGCGTAATAGTTTCGTTCCACTGATTCGTAGTATTATTTGTGAAAAAGAATGAAGATGATGGCGCCCAATCTCTAACCAAATTAGGAACCTCTCTTCCTTTCGAATCAACCGCATTAGTTTCGATTATGAAAACATGTAATTGTGTAGCTCCATTGAGCGTTTTTGGATTGGTCCAAGTAGCGGTAATATTCAGCAATTCAACTTCTGAAGAACCGATCAATTGTATCGTCCAATCGATATCAACTTCGTTTTGTCGAATCTCAGATTTGATGTCTGAGATGTTTTCCGGATATCCATCTATTGCAACAGATGGTGTTTGGTTAAACCCGTGATACATCATCCTAGAATTAGCATCATCATCAGGCAAACCACCGCCCTCTTCTTCAGCACCAGTTCGCCAATGAAGAAGAGTAATTTCTCCATTTCTATCCATTTCAGCAAGATCTTGCGACTTGCTTTCATCATCGGGTCCGTGGAACCATTCTACCAGAATAGGGGCTTCGCTTTGGCTGGAATATTTTGCTTCAGAATATATCGATAGGTCAGAAATTGCTGCCGCTAAAGGAGAAAGAAGTAGCGCAACTAGTATTGCAAAAACCCTCATTACTCCTCCTCCTCAAACTCTATTCCAAGTTTTAGTCGAAGAACCTCTCGCTCTTTTTCATCGATCATCAATGAAACTCTGGCTGCAACCCAAGCGGGCAACAAATGTTCTCCACACTTCAGAATGAAAGAACCCGGCTCTATTGGAACCGAGAAATCTTCTTTCATTGGAACCGAACCTTTCAGTAATGAAATCATGGTTTCTTCATCAATTTCGATAACACCTGCATTAAGTTGTGGTCTCAGCAGTTCTAGAGATTCTTGTCTAGTTCTCCAAATTCCTTTGTTATCGGTAAATGTTGGTTGGCCGACATGAATGATTCTCAAAGGATGGAAATCATTCCCCGGCCAATAATCTCCTTTGTTGTTGAAAACGATTGGCTCGAAAATTCTGTCATAAACCATTCTTGTTGACAAATTCACCCTCCTGCCTCTTTGCCACCAAGCAAAATCATCCTTGTTAATTCCCCACTTGGAACAGATTTTCTCCACCGTTTCCTCCGATGCAGGTATTGTGGTGTGTTTGTTCTTTCTTTGCCGAGGTAATTCTTCAGGTTCTCGATTCAATTGGCGTTTCAATATCATCGACCTAGCAATTCCTTCAGGAGTTCTTTCTGCCACATGTTCGAATAATGCAACATAGAATCCACCTGTGTTGTTATCGTGTTGATGGACTCTGATTGTATGAGATAAATCGGGTGCATCCACTCCTCTCTGATGTGGATTGAGCATTTTTTCTGCAAGACCTGGAAGTTTAGGTATATCTCCGTCGAAGTCAACGACTTCTGCATTCTCATCAAGGATTGACCAGTCATCAATTCCTCTGTGAGAAATCAGTGATGGGAATAACTTTTCAGCATCTATTTTTACTAGTTCTAACCAAGGGCATCTTTGCAAAATATCGCAAACCACAGCCTCATTTTCAATTGGATCTAGCGAGCAAGTAGAATAGACCATTCTACCACCTGGCCGCAATAATTGGGCGGCCCTGAACGCGATATCTGATTGCAATTG
>CETB01172169.1_pt1 | contig 18761 bp, 17 predicted proteins | sample 356381 | NCBI WGS metagenome assembly CETB01 (sample SAMEA2622545, study PRJEB7988) | marine metagenome | biome: marine biome (ENVO:00000447); feature: deep chlorophyll maximum layer (ENVO:xxxxxxxx); material: "saline water (ENVO:00002010), including plankton (ENVO:xxxxxxxx)" | depth 155 m | reverse complement strand
GATGTTCAAATCATTGCATTATCAGCGACAATTGGGAATTCGGAAAAATTAGCAGAATGGTTGCGTGCAGAATTAATTGTATCTTCTTGGAGGCCCGTTACATTAGAACAATCAACATTAGCTAACGTTGATCTTGAACCAAGAAAAAGAATTTCTTCTTCAAAAGAAAATTCTAAATTACCACCCCCTCGCACTCTTAAAGGGCCTGTCTCGCAACCAATGATTGCTGCATTAGAAGATTCTTTAGAACAGAACGTTCAATCACTAATATTTGTATCAACAAGAAGATCTGCACAAAGTTTGGCAAGAAAGCTTTCTGAAAGAATCGTTAAAAAATGGACACGCGAAAAAAATAAAAAAATAAATGATTTTGCTAATTTAAGAACCGAAGCAGCATTATTGGGTGATGATTCATCTATTTCTGATTCACTTGAATCATCTATTCTTGGTGGTGTTGTATTCCATCATGCAGGGTTAAATAGTAAACAAAGAAAATTTATTGAAGAGTCATTTAGAAAAAAGAAAATCTTGTGTATTGTAGCAACACCAACATTAGCATCAGGTATTAATCTACCAGCAAGAAGAGTAATTGTTAGAGATTTAAAACGATTCGAAAATGGAATGTCTCGCTGGCTTTCTGTAATGGAAGTTCAACAAATGCTTGGCAGAGCAGGAAGACCACGATTTGATACTATTGGAGAAGCATGGCTTCATTGTAAAGGAGAACGATCATTTGAAAAAGCAGATGAAATTTCTGAACGGTTTATTCACGGAAATCCTGAAGAAGTTATTTCAAAATTATCATCAGAAAACGCATTAAGAATCCATATCTTAGCAATGATTTCTACAGGAGGTGTAAACAACAGATATTCAATTAGTAAATTTTTCAAAAACACCTTTTTAGGACATTCACAGCCAATAAAAATGCTTGAGGAAAGAATTGAAAAATGGATTCAATGGCTTTCAGAAAATGAATTAATTACAAGACTTGGATGTAAGGAGGAACTTTATGATTCAATTCCACTTGATATTGCAATTGATGAAAATGAAAGTTGGAATGATGATGTGCCCACGTGGATAAATATTGCAAAAGATTCCGAAGGGATTAACTTAAATCAAAAATCTGAAATTACCTCAAATGCCCCAAAAAGCCTAGGATTCAACCTTGCAAGTAATTGGGAATATAATGAAAATAAACCAAAAACTGTTGAACCACTGATTATGACTTATTCCGCAAGTGAATTCGGAAAATTAGTAAACAAAATGTATCTTGATCCAACTAGCGGATTGTTACTAAGAGATGGTTTAAGGAGAGCTGTTCGTAGAGTTTTCAGAAACGATGGGAATTTACCACTTACTGATGAGGGTTTATTATATCTAATCTCATCAACCGATGATTTTATGAATTTTTGGTGGAAAGATTCTGAATATGATCTTCTCTTAGAAAAGTCTTCAATCATTGATAATGAGTTGCTTAATGAAAAAGAATTAGAAGACATACACCTAAGTAGAATTAAATCAACATGGGTTCTTAATGATTGGATTGAAGAATATGAACATAGAGATCTAGAAAAAAGGCATAATGTAATGCCTGGAGATTTAAGATCAAGAATTGAATTAGCAGAATGGTTACTTTTTTCGGCAAAACAAATACTATATCATGATAAAAAGTTCGACGGAGAATATTCAACTTCAAAATCAATTGTAATGGAAATGATAGAAAATTTAAGAAAAAGAATACGTTATGGTTGTAAAAAAGAATTATTACCTCTTGTTATTTTCCCAAACATTGGAAGAAAAAGAGCAAGAGACCTAGTCAATTTAGGATTACAAACACCAAAGGAAATTTTAAAATTAACAATGAATGATAAAAACAAACTGTTATCATTACCTGGTTGGGGGCCAAAATTATTAGAAAAATTAATTCAGAGAATAAAAAAGGAGGTTTTTCTTACAGATAATAATGAAAAGAAAATTCGTGCTGATGACGAACCATTGCCTGATGAAAAATAGAAAACCATCAAAATGGATGAATATTCCCGAGGTTCATGGAGACGGCCACTCCTTGGTTCCCATGTTGGGGTATTAAATTTGAAAAAAGTAATATTTCAATAATAGAACTAGTAAATAAATTTCTAAAAACTCGTCCAAATAACAGATGGTTATTAATTACAAAAGATGCTGCTGCTAGTGAAAGACATTTGTGGAGCACATGGTATAAAATGGAAAAAAACTTTTTAGAAAAAACAGCATTATCAAAAAATCCAGATGCTGAATTCATAAGAATTATTTCGGGTACACATCAATTGAAAACTGCCTTTTCTAGAGCCGGTTTAAATGAACACGATAAACGCGCATGGCTGATATATTTGCCTCAAGTTCAAGAAAATATTGATTCTTTACCAGAAACCTCCATAACATCATTTGCTGAATCAGCACAGAAAATCATCTACCTTATTGAAGCCACATTAATCTCCGAAAGACCAAAGCCGAGTAAAAAAGGACTAGACAGACTAGGTATCGATTTCAAAGGAAATGAAGACTCGATAAATGATAATCTATTCATCAGCCATATCGCCCGTTCGTCTCTAACTTCTTAATCAATTAATTCAAGAACCTCCGATTAGACGAAGGTATGGTGAGCAAGTGAAAATACTAACACAACCAGCACGTAATGCCAACGCCAAGATTTCGGGGCCAGGGAATAACGATGCAAATGGTACCGGAGGAATTAGCAATGAATGAAGAACTAGAGAATGCAATAAAAACAGTAGTAGAACAATGTCCTGATGCATCTGAAGAAGATATAAAAACTGAATTTGAAAGGTATGAAAGAGACTTCTTAATACCTCCAAAAGATGCTTTAAGATCGGTTTTGAGAAAATTTTCAGCAGGTGATGTAAAAATTTCAACAAGCAATACAACAAGAGAATCTAAAAAAGTTGAAAATTTTAATTCACTAAGTGGAGAAGATAAAAATATTGAAATTGAAGTGAAAGTAATTACATTTAATCCATGGAGTCGTGAAATCAGAGGCCAACAAAGACAAATGGGCTATGGTATGATTGAAGAAGATCCTTGGGGAAAATCAAATACACGTCAAAGATGGAAATATACTGATTGGGGAAATCATTCTGAAACAATGAAACCCGGCTCAATTATTAGAATTGAAGGGGCATCAGTCAATGAATATGAAGGAAAACTATCCCTAAATATCAATCAAAGTTCCAGAATTGTTGTTTTGCAAGAAGGTGATGAAAATATCCCAACATTAAATGAACCAATAAATATATCAGAAATTAACAACATTGATGGAGTTGTCACAGTAATTGGTAGAGTTGTTAGCAGAAATGAAAATACTATTGAAAGAAAAGATGGAAGTGGCACCTTAAATATGGTTAAAGGCCAAATCGCCGATTCTTCAGGAAAAATAGGATTCGTTAGTTGGGTAGATTTTGATTATCAAGTAGGAGATTTAATTAAAATTGAAAAATCCCAAATCAAAAGATTTAGAGAAACACCAGAACTAAATATTGGACAATATACAAAGGTAGAAAATTTTAGAGATTCAAAATTCCCCTCGCTAGAGGATTTGAACTCAACAACGAAACAAAACATTGCTAATTTAAGAGATGGGATGAGAGAAATAGACATTACAGTAGAAATTAAAAAATGGATTAAGAGGGAATTCACTAATGATGAAGGTGAGAAAAAAACAGTTTGGTCTGGTGAAATAATTGATTCAACTGGAAAATGCAGAATGACCAGTTGGCAAGATATAGGAATTAAGGAAAAAGATTTACCCGTTTGGTTAAGTTTAGAAGGAGTAAGAGTAAGGTCATGGCAAGGAATTCCAGACATCACAATAGATAATATTGAACAGGTTAAAAAACACGAGGAAGCTGTGTGGGAATCAATTGAAGATTCTAATGAATTTAATGTAGTCACACCTGAAGAGATTATTAATAGCGGTTCTAGAGCAAATATAGAAACTCAAGGAGTGATAGTTTCAATTAGGAATGATTCGGGAATAATTTGGAGAGATGAAAATAGAAGAGTCTTAAAAGAAGACGACGATAGAACTGACGCAGTTAAAGATTTAAGAATCAGGATGATAATGGATGATGGAGATAATTGTATTTCAGTAATAATGAATAGGCAATCTAGTGAAAAATTCATACAAAAATCAATGGAAGAATTAAGTGATACAAATAAAGAAACTTTCGTTAAAGAATTAAGAACTAAAATGCTAGGTTTTCCTGTAAATTTGAAGGGTAGAAGCATTGTAGATCAACAAGGAGCAATGTTTTTAGCAGAAGATTTAGAGATTATTGAAAGAGATCCAAAAGCATTTGCAATGGAAATAAAAACAAAATGGGGGATATAAATGCAATCAAATTTTAATAGAGCAAAAAGACAACCTGCAATAAGGATTTTAGCACAAGAATATTCTGAATCAACACTAAAACAACAAGGAAGTGGTGAATTTGATCCTGCATTTATAATTACTAAACTTGGAGCAAAAGTCAATCGTTTGGTAGCAATGGGGCTCTTAGAATTAATGGAGCGAAGAGAATCATCATCAGGACTTTTTTGGACTGGTAGAATTAGAGACCCTACGGGTTTACATTTCTTCAGCATTGGTACATTCCAACCTGAAGAATTACAAATTCAAGCTGATGAATTGCTAGCAAGATTTCAGCAAGAAGAACCTGTGTTAATCATGATGGTCGCAAAATCATCAATGAGACAGGGTGACGATGGTTCAATATTTACAGGGTTAAGGCCCGAAGAAATTGTAATTATTAATTCCCAACAATATGCAAACCTATTGGTTGAAGCTTCTGATGCAACATTAAAGAGAATTGAATCTTATAGAAATTCTAGTTCCCTAGAACATGATGTTTCTTCTTACAAAAAAGCAGGGATTCCACCTAATTTAATAGAAGGGATTTTACTTTCTAGAGAACATTATGGTGAAATAGATTCAGAATATCATAAATTGAATGTCCTAAGATCTTTAGCAATAGCAGAAGGAGATACAAATCAAACAGAGTTACAAGAAAGTAAAGAACCGATTGAGACACCCGCAACTACTGATGATTCTAATGAAATTAACTATAAATCCTTAATAATTGAATATATTCAACAAAATAGTTCATCAAATGGTACAGATTTTGAATCAATTGTTTCTCATTGTATCAACAACAAAGGTGAAAGGGAAACTTCAGAAATTACAATAGAAAATATGGTTGAGGATGGAGAATTATTTGAAGTAAAATTTGGATGGTATAAATTAGTCACATGATCATAATTATCCATTAAAATCCCCATTACATTCAAGTTCCAGTTCTTCTGTGGCATGTTGAGGATGACAATGGGCGATCAAGTTTTCTTCCTGCGGCCGGCAAACGGTGAATGGATACAATTTAGTAATTGCAGCGTAAAAGTAAGCATCTCAAGAAGACTCACAAGAACTATAATTCATGGGGGAGAAGGAGATGATTTAGTTGATGAGGGTTCTGAAAGTGCTGTATATACAGTTAATGGTTCTTTAGATTTAGATCAATATAAAGAAGTTTTATTAATTTTTAGAGGTGGACAACCATACATACATGAACCCTATGAAGAAAATGAAAAAAAGGTTGTATTCTCAAAATTTGAATTTGATGGAGAATCAAAAGAATTTACATTTGAATTTATTGAAGATATAGTTTAAGGTGAATAAACAATGAGAGAACAAGAAGAATCCAGAGATTTACTCTACGCAATTAGGGCTTTGGAAATAATGATGTCTTCTGGAGTTGGTTTAGAAGCCGCAATTCTATCAATTTCTGGTGGAGGGTATGGAATAATTAGTGAAGATTTCCAAAAAATGATTAAACAACAAAAAAAGGGGAAAAAGTTAGAAATTGCACTTAGAGACTTAATGAAAAAGGCTTCAAGTAAAGGGTATAAAAAATTATTAACGACTATGTATAATAATGTAAAATCAAATACAGATGTTCTAAAAACACTACAAATGCAGGCTGAAGCCGAAGAAGAAGAACGGAATGAGAAGATGCAAAAATATATTGAAGACTTAGGTGGGCTTCCTGAATCATTATTATCTATTGGAATGATTTCTCCAATTTTACTTGGATTGGTTGGATTAGCACCCCAATTAATGGGTGATGCAGGTGCAATCATGGGAACATTACCTTCAAATTCAACAATGATGAATATGGTTAGAATTGGATTAGGAATCACTCTTCTAGGAATGGCATTTATTGGAATGAAAGCACATACTAAAGATCCGGGGGTTTAAATTTGATTTTAGATTTCCTTGAAATTCTTAACGACTACCCCGCAGTACTTTTACTAATTATTATTGCAATCGCCACAATGGGTGGTGGAATTCCACCAATCCTAGAAAGAAGAAGAAGAAGAGGTCTTGAAAATGCAATTTCTGAGGTTTTAGAACTTTTATCTGACAACATTGGTGCTGGAGAAGGCATACAACAAGGACTTGCTAGAGTAGCGGAAGTTAGAAATGATTTATTTGGAAAATTAATAGGTGATGCAATGCAAGCTAGCAAAGCAACCTCATTTGATGCTGCAATGGCTGAAATGGCTGTAAAAAGCAGAAGTAAACAAGTTCAAAGAGTTGTAAACCTTATTTTAACATCTCTACAAGGTGATGCACCTATGCAAGATGTGTTGTTTAATATGAGTCAAGAATATTCAAGATTAAACAAATTAATGAATAAAAGAGATACTGAATTACAAAGCAGTGCGTTTTTAATTATTTTCTTCGTGGGTTTAATGCTCCCTGCAATCATTGCTTTTATGATTGGAATTTTTGCACCAAAATCATCTGGTATGGTAGTAGATGATTTGAATACAATCATGGCCTATTTTTTTGGTGCCGCAACAGGGATATCAGTTTTAATTAGCGGTAGAATGCTCGGTAGGATGATGAGTTGGTTTTGGTATGTTCCTAGTTTTGCACTTTTATCAATGTTAGTTTATATTCTCGGATTTAATTTAATTAGTTAAAAAAAAAGGTGAAAAAAATGGCAGAAAAAGTACTGGAACAATATGGCGTAGTAACAATTTACAGAGACGAAAAACATCCAGCCCCTACATATCATGTAGAAGGAAGGGTACAACCAAACCCCTATGGTAAATTAGCAGCATTATTTGAAGATGATAATTTAGAAGAAGTAATGTATAATGGAGGTGCTCAATGTGTTCAAGTTGCACATAGAGATCATGGCATGTGTCGTACAAACATATGGATTGATGATGAGGAAGGGCTAACAATTGCAAAAAATATCGCGGCCTTTACCAATGTACCATTGGGAAGTGGTCCAAACCAAGTGCCAATATTTGATGGTAGATTACCAGACGGAAGCCGTGTAAATGGAACTATACCTCCCGTTTCCCCCGATGGCCCCACTTTAACGGTAAGAAAATTTAGAGAAGACCCGTTTACGGTTGTAGATTTAATTAATTTCGGAACTATTAATTTGAGACTAGCAGCAATGATGTGGTTGTGGATAGAAGGTTTAGATTCAAGACCTGCAAATTTTGTTTTAGCGGGTGGAACTGGTTCTGGTAAAACAACTACAGTTAATTGTATGGGAATGTTTATTCCTTGGGACAAACGTATGCTTACAGTAGAAGATACTGCAGAATTGCAAGTATATCACGACCACTGGCTTCGTATGGAAACTAGATCTGAACGTCCAGATGGAACTACTGAAATTGATATGAATGCCTGTTTAAAATCAAGCCTACGTATGCGCCCTGATAGAATAATTGTGGGAGAAGTAAGATCTTCGGAAGCAGCTACATTACTTACTGCAATGAATACAGGTCACGATGGTTCATTTGGAACCCTTCACGCCAATACCGCTGCTGAAACGGTTACACGTCTAATTAATCCTCCAATGAATGTTCCAAGCATTATGCTTGGAGGTTTGGATTTAATAATTGTTCAAGCAAGACTTCATGAAAATGGAAGAACAGCTAGAAAAATAATTGAAGTTGCTGAAGTTGCTGGAATGGAAGGAAATAAACCAAGATTAAATGCAATTTGGAAATATGACCCGGTAAAATGCAAAATTGAAGAAACAGGAATTCCCAGTAAATTTAGAGAAACCATATGTACTGCTGCTGGAATAACCCCTGCTGATTTTGAAAATCATGTCAAACAAAGAATGCAAATTTTAGCAGATCTAGTTAAAAGAAACATAAGAGACATCAATACAGTAACTAGTGTAATTCAAGGGTTTTATGCTAAACAGAAAAAGTAATCACAATTTTTTCCAAGGCATCTTTGTATTTGATTTACCTAATGCATCACCCTTACTATTTATGATTAGTAAACCAACATCAATGCTTTTTTCAAATTGAGAAAGTCCCCAATCCAAAGCGTCTTCAAGATTCATGCCAGATTTCTTTACCTTTTGAGCAACCCTATAACAAATCATTTCTAATGTAATTTCTTCACCAATTCCAGTTGCAATTACTGCAATATCTTCCTCACACCAAATCCCAGGACCCCATAGAGGAGTGTCTCCTACCCTTCCTGCGGGTCTACCTGAACATCCACCCGTTGATGATGCAGCCGCAATTAAACCATTTTTATCAATAGCCAATGCACCAACTGTATCATTAGCATTTTTTCTAATTCTTCCGATTACTTGTTCAAGAAGAAAACCCTCTCTAACAGCAAATTCTGAGGCACCTCTACCAGCCAAGAGATTTATTGGTTCATTTAATAGTTTAGCAGCCACTTTAATTGGGTTTTTACAATCCTCAATGGCAATAACACCACCCATTTTTCTATCTCCTGTAGCAATAATTGCGTCAAGTTGAACAGAACCATCGGCACGAATACAGCCACCAGTTCCAGCATTTAAATTCGGATCATTTTCCATAATTTCGACTGCTTTCAAAACCGCATCAACAGATGTTCCTCCGCCCATTAAAATTTTTTTCCCTGCCTCGGTAGCAACATCAACTCCTGGTTGATCCTTAGCACCATGTCCTGCACCTCCATGACAAATTATCATGGCATTTTCGAAAAAACTCTCTTTATTCAAATTCCTCTTCCACCAATTCTATCTAAAATATCATTTGCTAATTTCATTTTATTTTTCATCGATTTAATCTTATCGACATGATGCTGTGGAACTACAGGATCTTGTTCCGCTTCCTCAAAAAAAGCACCTCTTTCCTCCTGAACATTTTTTACAATTCTATTAATTTCTGAAATTACTGAATCTACCTGTGCTTCTGCGACTAAATTTTCAGGACCAAGTGTTGGTATTTGATCAGCAGAAATATGACCCATGTCAACTGCCAACATTCCTGCAGCCCCTAAAATTCTAGGACGAATTTTTTCTTGATTTGCTTCATAACCTCTTTGTTCGAGAAATCTAATTAACAAAATTTGTTGATCTTCATCAAATTTCCCAGGATTCCTTCTTAAAATAACATCAATAACTTGTTCAAAGCCTTCAATGTTTTTTTCAATTCTTAATAATGTATTTCTTCCACTCTCAGGCAAATCTACAGAATTATGATTCAAAATTGCTAATGCCCTTTCTCTTCTCTTAGTTCTTGGATCTTCTCTAATAAGATGTGCATTTAATTCCACATGTAAATCAAACAAACCGTGTAAACGCCCACTAATTGAGCTAATACTCAAATCAAGACCTTCATTACTTGCTAATGATTCAAACTCAACACGAGCACGTACTAAATTCTCATCATTACTCCTCATTATCTCTTCTAATTTTTTCAAAAGATGAGGCCTCAAACGTTCTAATTTTCTTAACGCTTCCCTTTCACGCCAATTTTGTGGTGATGAAGACAACGATGCTTTTTCTACTGAAATTTTTTCTTGCATTTCTGAAATCCTATTAATTATTTGTTGGCGAACTATTGGCATATCTACACGCATATCTTGTAATTCTAGAGATTTGATAAATGCATTGACGTCCATTGAATCATTTGGATTGCCATCATCTAAAAAATCTCTAATTGCATTATCTAATTCAGCATTTCTAGATTCTAGGTTTGCAATTACTTGTGCTTCTTCAGCGGAGTTAATAGGAACATCAAATTCTATTGTTTCAACTGATTCACCCAAATGCATACCAAAATAGTCATCAATACAACCATAAATACCAGATGAAATTTCGGGTAAATGTACTGCAAATCCAAGATTTGAAAGATGGGAAAATAATTCTGACTCGTGTTTTGACTGCCACTCCTCTGAAATAGATTTGATAAAAGTTTCAACTTCTTCATTTAAATCTAATTCAAGATTTGTTTGAATCTGTTCTTCCGTACCTAAATCTTCTATTTCTGTGTTTAAAGAATCTTCAAGATTTTCCGGAGTATTATCAATTACATTTTCTACAGCTTCTACAACATCATCTGTAGTTTCAACTTCTTCTACTTCCTTTGTTTCTATTTGAGGGATTTTTATGTTGGCTTTTCCACCTTTAGGCCTTCTTAAACTTCTTTTTACTTGACCCCAACCTCCACTTTGACTTGATAAAACTCCTGCAACTCTACCAAACAATTGAGATTTAGAACCTGAACGAGGTAATTCCAAATGAAGACAAAGATCATGTAATTCATCCCGAGATAAATTATCAAGATTATCCAATGAATGGTACTTAATATCACAATTTAAATGAAGCCATAAACGCTGTCTTTGACCCTTAATAGAGCCCGAACGTTTAATTCCAAATACACTTAGAAATTGTGTTAATTCTTGTTTAGAATAAGTTTGAATTGATGACCAATCAAATTTCCAATCTGAAAGTATTAAATTCTGAATTAATCGTGCTCTCAATTGTTCTACACTGCCTTTTTTTGATATTTCATTTTGAATGGCAATTGATTTTAATGATTCCAAGCGCGCCGAATATAATTTTATCAAAAACATTTGAGTTTCATCATCTGATACCATAATAACAACGGGTCATTTTTCGGCCCCTAAGTATCTTACTAATGTTTTCAAGTAAAATAGCGTGTTTTTTATAAAAATTTCATTTACGAGAGTAGGTATATTCAAGCAGTATAGACGCATGAGATAGATTGGTCGGCTCGTATGGGTGAGATAGATAGGGAATCAAAAGCAAAATTAAGATCTGCATCGGAAAACCTCGAAGAATTAATCAAATTATTTTCAGATGATTTAAAACAAAGTAAAGAGGTATTTAAATCTGAATTGTATGATTTAAAAAAGAATGCAGAAAATGCACTAAACAATTATTCCATGAATAGAGAACAAATAATGTTAGATATAAGTCAAATGGAAAAAAAATTAATAAAATTATCAAGACAAATTTCAAAAAAGAAATTTAATACAAATTCTGCATCTGAACTACTTATTGAAGTTGCTAAAAGACATGGAGAAATTAAAAATGAATTTGAGGAAAAGAGGGAGGAATTAGAAAAATCAATGAATGAGTGGTTAAAATTCACACAGTCTGTCAGTGAAATAGTAACATTTTTGCATGCAAAAAGTTCTGAGTGGGAACACAATGCTAGAGAATTAAGTATGTTTTACCAAGATATTGCAGATATATCCATTCCGTCTGAATTTCAAAAAACTAGGAATACAATCCTAGAATATTCAATTTCAATTTTATTAAGTGCTGGAAAAAGAGACCAAATTGATCTCAACTCTTTTGAGGGGCAATTGAAAGATTTAATGGATAAAAAATCAAAAAATGAAGATTTATGATTCTTCAGATGTTAAATTCATCATATTTTCCCATTCATCAACCATTATTTTTAAAATCCTAAATTCATCGTCATCAGGAAGATATTTTTTCTCAAGACTAAATGTTTTATTTCCATTTTTGTTTAACCTTTCCATGAGGACCTCTACCATTTTTATTGAATCTGTTAATTCCTCTGTTTTTTGAAGATTAATTAATTTTTCAAAGATTATATCTGAGATTAAGCCACCTTCTTCATTTAATGATCGAGCAATCGTCGATACTTTTCTGATTGATACATTGAGGCCTAGTAAAGGATCCTTATTCAACTCCAAAAATAATTTCGATTCTACATTAAATGAAAGCATTGATTGTTCATCATTTAATTCTTCAAATATAGTTTGGGGGAATCCAATCCTGGAAATCAGCAAACTAAAACCGCGTAAAGGTGGTGGAACAAACCTATGCTTTGATTCGTCATTCTCAATTTGCATACCTAAAGTATGCCTTCTTCCCTTTTTTACATAAGTATTCCACTCTGATCTTTCAAGGACATAGCCGTCAAGAGCTTGTTCTTCAAATAATTCAGCTAATTTTTCTAAACAAGGAGCTAGTTCTAATTCACCTAATTCAAAATCATTTTTTCCAAAAACATTCAAATCGGGCCTGAATCTCTTTAATTGTCTACGAACTAATTCACAATCAACAAAGATGTTTCCATTCCGTGGTAAATGAGTGATTTTATCCTTACAAACCATTATCAATGTTGGTTCTCTTCTAGGTAAAAAAGTAGAAATTTCTAATCCTGAAACACTAGAGTTACCTGAAAACCCTAAATCAAAAGCAGATAAGCCAGACAATCCTGCTAAATCCAGATCTCCATTTATTAATGATTTTATAATTTCTAATGAGGTTTTAAATTCCTTAAATTCAACATTATAACCTTCCAATAAACGACTTAAATGTGGTTGCGAACCATCATCAAATTGCTTGCTAATACCAATAACTAATTTTTCATCATTCATAGAAATTCACTCGCAAGCAGATATGGGTTAAGACACTCGTTCATATATACGCCTCTTTTCCGAAGAACAATGGGGCCAATCTCAAAGAATATTCGGAATCTCCGCCATTTAAGGGAATACAAAAACAAAATTGATAATTACCTTAAGGAATTAATGCAAAATTCCAGAGATAAGGGACATGATGAAGTTGTCAATTTATCAGAACATATCCTAATGGCTGGAGGGAAAAGAATTCGACCAATGTTACTTTTACTTTGTTACGAAATGTTAGGTGGGAAAGACATTGAAAAAGTACTACCTTTGGCTACTGCGTACGAAATCATTCACACTGCAACATTAATTCATGACGACATTAACGACAATGCAAAAATTAGGAGAGGGGTAAAAACAATTCATGAAATTGAAAATACTGCAAAAGCTCAAATCACTGGCGATTGGTTGTTTGTTTTAGGTTTTGGATTGGGTGGACAATATGAAAAAGAAATTGTTGATTTAATGGCTGAAACATGTTCAAAGATGGCATCCGCGGAATTAAAACAAATTGAGCACATCCACAATATTTCAACAACAAGTGATGACTATTACAACATAATCGAAGGTAAAACTGCAGGCCCATTTGCATCTGGATGTAAAGCTGTGGCAATATTAACAAATCAATCAAAAGAAATTCAAGATTCATTATATAACTTCGGAATGCAACTAGGTTTAGCATTCCAATTGGTTGATGATTTATTGGATTTAATTGGAGACGATAGATTAGGAAAACCAAGAGGATTGGACATCCTTGAAGGTAAAATGACACTACCATTACTTCTAGGAATTAATAATTTAAATGGTAAAGAAAAAGAAAATCTTTTGAATCTTGTTTCAAAATTTCATTTACATGATTTAAATGAAGTTTTACATTTACTAAAAATTTCAGGAAGTATTGATTATTGTAGAACTTTAGTAAATGAACATCTTAATTCGGCTATTAGGGAAATTGATTTTATTGGTGATAATCCTGCAAAAAAATTAGTACTAGAATTAGCTCATTATGTTCGTTCTCGATATGATTGAGGGGTTTTATGAAAAAAGAGTGGGATGTTATCATTATTGGTGGAGGTCCTGCAGGAAGTACTGCTGCTCGGTACTCTGCAAAGGAAGGCGTTTCCGTATTGGTAATTGATGGTAAAAAAGAAATTGGAGAACCATTACAATGTGGGGAATTAATTCCCTCAGTAGATGAGTTACGAAGATTATGTCCTGATGTACCAGAGATGGATGATTTATTTCAAACTCCAGAATCTGCAATTTCACTTAGAACTGAAAAATTGAAATTAGTACCACCTTCAGGAAAAGGACTAGAATTCCCATTTGAGGGTATTATGCTTGATAGGCCAGAACATGATAAAGCATTAGTAAGATTAGCAAAATCAAAGGGAGTGGAATTCCTAACTGAAACATATATTTCAACTGTTGATGGAAATAATGTCCATACGAGGAATGGTGAAGTTTTTTCAGCAAAAGTCATTTTAGGTTGTGGAGGTGTTAATGATCCCGTAAGAAAAAATCATTGGGGTGAAAAATCATTAAACATTCCTGTAAAATTTATGTTAATTAATGGTGATTATGATGAGTCAACTGTTGAATTGCATTTTGGTTCCTGTGCTCCTGGTGGATATGCTTGGGTATTTCCCAAAAAAAATGGCGCAAATATAGGATTAGGGATCCAAAAGAAATACAGTAAAGGGAAAAATTTGAAGTTTTTTGCTGAAAGGTTTTATTCCAAATATGACGGCGAAATAATTTATCAAGGTTCTGGAGCATTACCAATGTCCGGTTCATTAAAAACTATGGTAAAAAATAACAAACTAATCGTTGGAGATGCGGCAGGTATGGTTTTACCCTCCAATGGAGCAGGAATTTCAACTTCGATGATTGGGGCTAGAATCGCAGGACAAGTAGTTGCTGAACACATACTAAATGATTTGCCATTAACTGAATATGAAAGAATTTGGAACATTCAAATGGGAAAGATTATGAGAAATTCTAAACGTTCATTAGCAATTGGTAGTTTGCTTTTTCGTTCTCCAGATTTCTTAGTAAATTTAGCATTTAATAAGTTAACAAAAAAATTGCTTTGGCGTGCTGTAACGTGCAGGGCAAAGTTTGGAATTATGTGATTTTTTAAAAATATAAAAAAACGTATAAAATGTTAAACTCATAAACCTAATTCTTTTGGGGAATAACATCGGGGATTATAATGGGTAAAGCAGATGTTCTAAAAGCCATCAAAAATGCAGAAAAAGAGGCTGAAAAAACCATAGAAAATGCAGAGTCAAAAGCATCATCAATTTTATCAGATGCAAGATTAAAAGCAACAGAGATTATTCAAAAATCCCAAGAAGATATTAATTCTAAATCACGATCAATGATTGAAGAAGCAAGATCTAATGCACAATCAGAAGCAGATGTAGTTACAAAAGACGGCGATAAAAACATTCAAGGTATTGTTGAAAAGGGTACTAAGCAAAGGAAAAAGGCAATAGATTCCGTTATTGAATCATTTATGAAATAGTTAAGGAAGTGTTAAAATTAGTGGATTTACTACTGCTGAGATGTCCAGAATTGTAGTAGCTGGAACTCTGGATGAGTTATCAGAAACACTTGATGTTGCTTCAAAATTGGGATCAATCCACATGCTAGATTATGATGGGGAAATAGAAGATATCAGTTTAGGAAGTCCCAACAAAATTGCTGATGAAGTTAGTTCATTACTAGTAAAAATGAGAGGTTGTGCTGCTGAGATTAAACCAACCAAAGGTCCTAGAAAATCATTGGCAGGCGTTAGATCTCTTTTAGATGGCGAGTTTCCTAAACACTTAGACAAAGTCCTTTCAAAGATTAATGCATTAGAAGATACAAAAAATAATTTGGATAAAACCTCTCAAAATTTAACTACAATTATTAGAATTGCAACATTAAATTTAGATCTAGAACTATTGAGTGACTATAATTCATTATCTTGCTGGATAGGTGAATTTGGCAATCTTCAAAAATTAAAGGCGGATTTAGAGAAAAATGCAAATGTAATGTGCTTTAGTGGCAGTAATGGAAAAAGAGGAGTTGCCGCGGTTTTTTGTGATAAAGAAATCTCTGAAGAAATACAATCAACAATATCAGAATGCGATTTTGATGCCATTACAACCCCTAATTCTTCGGGCTCGGCGAAAGATTTAGTTGATAACCTTGAAAAAGAAAAGGAAAAATTAATTACAACTCAAGAAAGTTTTGAAAATGAAATTGATTCATGGAATTCGGAGCATGGTGCTGATTTATTAGCCTGTATAGAATTATTAGAAAGAGATTTAGAAATTCTTAATGCACCTGTTCGTGTTGCTGTAAGTGAGCACGCATTTGTGATGGACGGATGGATCCCCACATCATCAGTAAAAGAATCAAGTGTGGCATTGAAAATGGTTTCAACAGTAGTAGAAACTGAAAAATTCGAATCTGCGCCCCACCATGGACACCATGATGAACATCATGAAGAGCATGATGAAGAACTACCCCCAATTGCTTACACAGATAGAAATATCTCTAAACCATTTGAATTACTTACTGATTTAGTTGGAAGACCAAGATATGGAAGAATTGACCCCACTATGTTCATGTTGTTCACATATCCAATATTTTTTGGAATGATGTTAGGGGACATGATTTATGGAATTTTTACAATAATGCTTGGCCTTTGGATAAAAAATAAATTCAGCGATAATGAAGCAGCAATACTAGCATCTAGATTAGTAGTATACATTGGTATTTCATGCGTTATATTCGGTTACCTATATGCGGAATTTGCTGGTTGGGAGATTTTCATTTATGAAAAAGTCAAAGTGAATGGAGTTTACGTTTACGCAGATAAAAATTCATCTCCTGTTGCCTTCCTTAGTGCACTCTATCCCTTCGATCTACACCACGGATATGGGCCAAGTGCAGAATTACCATTCGGTATAAACCTAGCCTTCCCATTCCACAGAGTTGGATCTAATATGAGCGATTTGATTGTAATCGCATTATATCTTGGTATTCTTCATCTCGCCTTAGGATTCATTATTGGAATTATAGATGTTGCTAAAGGACATGGTCTTGTGGCGGCCTTCTTTGAAAAGGGTTCATGGTTAATAGTACTAGTGGGTGGATTTTTAGCTTGCTATGGATTTTTAGTAGGGAATGGAGAAGGTTTGACAGAACATTATGCTTCCGCCATGAGTGATTTAGTATTTTATGGTGGAATTACATTAGTAATAGGAATTATATGTTTATGTTATGGATTAGCCAAATACGAAGGTTTTGGACCAATTGGTATTTTTGTTGGGCCGCTAGAAACCATCTCTTTGCTTTCAAATGTGTTATCATACATTCGGCTAATGGCAATTGGAGTCGTAGGCGTAAAAATTGCTGAAGCAGGAAATATGTTGGGTTATGATAACATGATTAAATCCTTTGAATTAGTTGCTAATGGAGATTTCTTAGCAATAATTTCAGGGATAGTAGCGATGTTATTATGGATCGGCATTCAACTTTTTGCTTGGGTACTTGGAGTATTTAGTCCAAATATACATGCTGCACGTTTACACTTCGTCGAGTGGATGAAACAATTTTATGATGGTAGCGGCGAACCATTCAAACCATTTGGTTCAAAACCAAAATTGGTGGAGGTAGAATAAATTATCACAGTCCAGAAATATATCTGAACAAAAAAAGGAGGAATAAACATGAAAATGAAAATAATAAAGAACGGATTAAGAATAATGGCGGTATTAATGATTGCAACATCAATTGTAGGGATTGCTACTGCTGAAGGTGACGATAATGCAAGTACAGAAGCAGCTTGGAAGAATCTAGGAGCAGGTATTGCTGTAGGATTAGCTGCAATTGGTGCAGGTATCTCGCAAGCAAACATAGGTGCTGCTGCTGTAGGAATGTTAGCTGAAGATGATAGTAAGTTTGGTACTGCAATCATATTTACTGCATTACCAGAATCTATTGTTATTCTTGGTCTTTTACCACTATTTATGTGAGAAAAGGATATTAAGATACCGGAGGAAATTAAATGTCGTTAGAAAAACTAGCTGAAAAAATCAATTCTGCTGCAAAAGCTGAAGCGGATGAAATAATCAATTCGGCTAATGGGCAAGCATCTGAAATAATCAATTCAGCAAAAAATGAAGCAAAAGAAATGGAAGATAATGCTACTGAGAAAGTTAAGAAAGAAATATCTCAACTAGCCGTTGAAGTTGTTGCTTCAGCAAAACAAACAAATCAAAAAAGATTGTTGATTGCAAAAAGAGAAGAGTTAGATTCTACTTGGAAATCTGTTAAGGAATTAGTTGGATCTGGTAAACTATCTGGCCGTAAAGCATTACTTGAATCCATTGTAAAGGAAGCGGACAATTCAACAAATAAAGGCATGATTTTGAAACCAGTAGTTATTGATAGAGGTGTTTTATCTAAAGCGGGATCGAGTTTCAAGCTTGGTGATGATGTAGAAGGGCTAGGCGGATTTATTCTAGAAAGTGCAGATGGATCAATTAGTTTAGATTACAGGTTTGATTCTAGATTAGAGGCTTGTTGGAATGAAAATATACAAAATGTAAGTAATATACTGTTTGAATAAGGTGAAAAAGATGTCTATGTCAATTCCAGGTCTAAGTGGAGGAGGTTCTAATGCCCCTAACGCAGCTGCTCGATGTAAAGCAAGACGTGGGAAATTATTAGATAGAACGCAGTTGAGACAAATGATTCAACAATCACCTGAACAATTAGCATCTACTGTTGCAGATAAAGGATATAGGAATGAAATTGACATGTATTCAACAAGATTTACTGGTAGTGATTTACTAGAAATGGCGTTGACCCATAGACTTTCTAAGGAATTGAATGAAGTGCTTGGTTTTTGTAAAGGAGATTTACTAAAACAAGTCGGTGTTTATGCAAATAGGTTTTCTTACTTTAATAC
>CETB01019965.1_pt1 | contig 18858 bp, 13 predicted proteins | sample 356381 | NCBI WGS metagenome assembly CETB01 (sample SAMEA2622545, study PRJEB7988) | marine metagenome | biome: marine biome (ENVO:00000447); feature: deep chlorophyll maximum layer (ENVO:xxxxxxxx); material: "saline water (ENVO:00002010), including plankton (ENVO:xxxxxxxx)" | depth 155 m | reverse complement strand
GTGAAATTGACACCTGCAAGGAACATGAAACAGATGATTATAGATTCGACAACATAACTATCATAGTACGCTATTGAAGCATCGTGAGTTGAGAATCCTCCGGAAGGCATCGTAGTCAAACCATGATTAAATGCATCAAATATTGTTAATCCTCCAACACCCCATAGTAGCAAGATCTCTAGTGCGGTTAGAATAATGTAAATTGTCCACAGAGCCAATGCAGTCTCTTGCAATTTAGGTCTTAATCTAGATAATGATGGACCTGTAAGTTCAGCTCTTGCTAGGGCCATTCCTCCTCCTAATACTCTCGACAACAGCATTAGTCCGAGCATGATTATTCCCATGCCACCTAGCCATTGAGTAAGTGACCTCCAAATTAGAATCCCTTTAGGTTGAGCATTGATACAATCTGGAGTTGTTCCCGGAATGCAATTTGGACTCATTGAGTGTTCAATAACAGTCGCCCCAGTAGTTGTGAAACCAGACATTGACTCGAACCATGAATTAACAAATCCTCTACCAATATCTGCCATCTGTGAACCATCAGTAAATGGTCCATGGAACACTCCACCTAGCCAAAATGGCAAACTTCCAACCAATACAGCTACAGGCCATGCCAAAGCGACTGCTGCGAATGCTTCCCTATCACGAAGTCGCTCAGTAGTATCCGAACGAACACCAATACTGAGTAGAGCAAGACCAATTAATCCTGAAAAAACAATTGGCAGCATGAATGATATCAATGCTGTATTTATTCCATCTAACCACCATGTAACTAGGAAACTGAATGACAATGGAATCAGCATTGCCATCATCGTCCAACCGACGATTAGTGAAAGTACGTCTCGGCGCATTTTTGTTTCACACCTTGAATTTCTTCTCCAAATCAGTTACACGGTCAGGAGGTAAGAAAATCGTCAATCGGTCTCCTTCGAGCAATGTCTTTGAAGAAGACGGACGCATAGTCTCCCACTCTTCATGTATGTTTTTTCTTTGAATGAATGCAACTTTACACCATTCTGGAAGTCCTGCCTCAGCGATTGTTTTACCGGCGAATTTGACATTAGAATTGATTGGCAAACAAATTCCAATTACATCGGGTACACTGGATAATACGGCATATGGTCCAGGAAGTTCAGAGTGTATTCTGGCTAGAATCGTATCAATAGCTACACGTTTCCTGTCCACTGAGAATGTAATACCCATTCTACGAACCACATTCACTAGGTCTGCGTCATACAAAATTAGACCTGTTCTCTCAACACCCATGTCACTTGCTAGTAATACTGCAGCAATTGAAGCATGGTCATTGTCTAACGCAGAAATCGCAATATCATGTGAAGATATTTCAATTTCTGAAAGTAAATCTTTGTCTAAGTGATCACCGTGAATAATTTCAATTCCCTTTCTGCTACCTAAATCTGAACCAGCAAGACTGTTTGCCTTTTCTAAATCTCTCTCGACAATTGTGACAGTTCCGTTGGCATCTAACCATGCTTTGGCAAGCCTGGTGCCGATTAATCCCGCTCCAAAAATAGCAACTTTAGGCCGGTCAGGGAAATCTATGTGCTCATGACCAAATATACGCAAAATCCTGTTGAATGATGCTTCACCGGCAGTAGCAATCGCCACTCTGTCTTTGGGAAGAATTTGATCGTCGGCAACAGGTACACGACCTGGCTCGCCATCTCGCTTCAATCCAACAATTAGGGGCATACCACCTTCCACTCTAGCTCCAGATTCTCGTAAAGTTCTGTGAACAACTCCACCAGCATCTGCTGTCACATCCAATTCGACGATGTAAGCATCGGCTTCGAAAGGTATTACTTCTGTTAATGATGATGAACGCAATCCGGACATCAATCTCTCAATAGCTCCATCAACTGGATGTACAACATGGTCGACTCCTGCCCATTTGGATAGTTTACCAGATTGATGCTCTTCTAAGAACATAGGATTTCGAACCCTGCATATTGTCATAAGTTCTCCTTTGCCGTTGGTTTGTTCTTTGTGAACATGCTTGGCTAGCGCACATGAAAGAATATTTCTTTCATCTGAATTCGTAGCAGCGACATAAACTTGTGCAGTTTCAATACCTGCTTCAATGAATTTTTGTCGATGAGTAATATCACCATGAAGGACTAGAATATCCATTCCTTGAGAATTTTTAACAGCCCTTGCATTGTTATCTACGAGTACTACGTCCTTGTCTTCGCTACGTAAGGCACTAGCAAGTCCAGTACCTACGCGTCCTCCGCCTCCTATGATTATCCTCATGAGAAATCCTCTCCTAGCCATTTATTGTCCCATGTTCCACCCATAATCTCGTATCCTTCTGTGTAGAAAGATCTCAACCGTTTGAAATCATTACCTGAGATTGAACCACCTGCATAATATCCATCTACATTATCCCAAGGTGCTTCTTCTATCCAATCGATATATGCAGTAGGAGTGTGGACTAGCCATTTATGATTAACGACGTCCACTGCTCCTTCGACATAACAGGTTTCCAAAACAACATTATTATTTTCACACCATTCATCGGACATTGGTAGCATAATATATGCCCATGCATGCCCTTCCCACGTCTGGAATTGTGAATCTGATAATGCACCAAATACATACCAAGTAGGAATGCCTTTGATTCGCATTATACTCATAAACGCATTTGATTGCTCGTCACAATCACCCAGTCCTGCTTGCAAACATTGTTCACCACTTCGTGCTATATTAGGGGCGCTTGTATCATAAGGAACATTATCATTTAGCCAATCGAATGTTGCTCTTGCATAAGCATAGGCATTATCTTTCAGATTCGACGGTAGCGATGCTTCTATGCTCGCTGCTGTTTGATGTACTAGTGGAGCAGTAGATTGTCTTCCATCTATGGCCCATCCATATTGTCCTCCGCGGTCATACCAAGGGTTATCAGAAAATTCGTTAATTCTCGCACCCATTCCACGCTCAGAAATATCATCGAATGTTCCAGATCTATGTACACTTACTCCTTCTGATTTACCGTCGATTTTACCATCCATTCTTGTTGAATGCCACCATGTATGTGTTGATGAATGCAGAGTAACAGCAAAGTCAACGGTTTCATGAGTCCCGCTAGGAACATCGATTGATACCCTAACGCAAGAACCATGTGGGCAGTAATCTGATCCAGAGCCTTGTCCAGGCCACCAAACCTCATTGCCATCTTGTGTAATTATGGCATTTGCTTTACTACGGTAAGGCAATCCATCATTAGGTATCGAAATAATTTCATTATCGATTCGTAATTCTAAATCAATTATAGTCTGTACATCAGATTTCGCAACTTCCGTACCATCAGTATATGCTATCGAAACCGCTCCACCTTCATTGCTTGTTACATCCATCGGTAAAGGAATTGACTCTTCCAAGTGCCCATTTCCTGAACCGTTATTCCATAGATCGATACTTCGAACAACCGTATATTCAGCCTCTAGTGGATAGACTTGGTATGGAGCTATAGCCTCCATCATATACTCTTCAACCTCTGCCCATTTTGCTAAAACAAATTGCCTAGCCTCTGGGGTAAAAAATACGAAAGCGATGAATGCAACTAATCCCAATTGGTTGATACGACTGCGTTTTTTCCTACCACGTCGCTTAGAACTAGCCTTAGTCATTTCAACATGCTTTGGAGCCATCCCTTGTCTGGCTCTTCTGGTTGGTGAGCGCATAAATTCGCCCTTAACTCTAGAGTCCATTCCAGAAGTGCCTGTGATTACTCTACCACAACTGTAGCAAATGGAATCGCCCGGTAAGGTTTGAGCGCGACAGAAGGGACATGTTCCCATTGTGTTCTAGGCTGAACGGTACCCCCATGAAGGTTCTGCCCTGTAATAAAAGTGAAATTAGGACTTAAAATTATTCTATAATTAGACTCAGTATTGCATGTTGGCAACTACTTACTCTTCTTCAATTGTCTTAGTACGTGATGCGTCTGACCAAATTCTACGCAATCGCCTTCTAGCAGGCCTTGGAACTGCTGCCCAAACCCAATCATGAGCTCGCTTTTCAGCCAATAATACTGGAGGGATGATGAATATCCAAATTCTTGTCAAATAGAATGAACTGTAGAGTGCTGTAAGTAGAAGTGCAGTCCAGAAAAATGTTCGTAATACAATACTCCATCTCTTACCCATCAACATACCATAGCCGTGCCTGCAGAAAATCAATGCATGTGCGCGTGGGGAAATAAGAGCAACTAAGACAATAGTTGCAATCAACTCAATTCCTATGTCGTTTTTATTTGCTTGTAGTAATCTGAAAATAAGAAATAGTGAGATCATTCCCCCAACTGCAAGACCTAAAGCCCAACCAGTAGTTGGTTGCGAACCAGTTCTCCTGACTTTTTTTCTTCGTAAGAACAAATGTACTGCGACTGATAAACCTAAACATATAATGAGATTACTATATGGAAGAAAATTGCCTTCGATGTAAACTGTAAGTAGGAATAAGTCTCCTAAACTACCATACAATCCACCAACTAAGATTCCCCAGAACATCATGCTCCATGCTGTGGTGAGGTCATAGAAACCAGAGTATCTGGTCATAACTCCGCGCCAACCCAAACTCATTCCTACCAATGACACAATTATTGCGACTTGAGATAGCCACAATTCGCTTGCCATGATGTGTGCCTGTCATGACCTATTCAAGTGAGTTGTGTAGGCCAAGGCTTGAATATATCAATCTCGAGGCATTGTTATGGCTCGCCTGCTCTTATTCGGAGGAAAGGGTGGAGTTGGAAAAACAACAACATCTACTTCTACAGCCGTAGGTTTAGCAGATTCAGGCCTGAAGGTTCTATTGGTAAGCAGCGATCCTGCCCACAGTACTTCTGATAGTTTAGGAGTTCAGTTAGGACCTGAACCTACTCCTGTTGAGGGCGTTGAAGGCTTATGGGGCTTGGAATTGGATCCTGAAGCCCGAATTTCAGACCACATTCCTAAACTGACTGAGAGTCTAGGCCCTATGTTGGGTGGCCAAGACCCCGAACTGAACGCTTCAGAAATGGTCTTACCAGGACTTGATGAAGCAATGGCATTCGATGAATTACTGAAACATCTAGAGAATCCTGATTGGGATGTGATTGTTTTCGATACAGCACCCACTGGCCACACTCTAAGATTTTTAGCGCTGCCAGAAATAATTGAAAAATGGGCTGAAAAAATCATTCGAATGCACCGATTAACTGGTGGAATTCGTGCGTTGATGTTCGGTGCTAAAGAGGGTGATAAAATGCGCGAGGAATTAGAGAAATTCCGCCGACGTGTACTGCATGTTAGACGGATTCTTTGTAACCCAGAAGTAACTAGATTCACACTTGTAACGATACCTGAGAAAATGGGTGTTAATGAAACACTCAGGGCTTATGAATCACTGGCTGAATTTAATTTACCAGTTTCTGGATGTGTTATCAATCGCATGACTCCAAATTTAGATAACGATTTCATTCAAACTCGTCGCATCAATGAAAGGAAGAATGTAGACCAATTAAGAAGCGAATTGCCAGATTTATACCTTCATGAAGTAGAACTGAAAGATTCTGATATTCATGGTCTTGATTTATTGAGAAGTATAAATTCTGAATTACATGGTGAAGTTACAATCTCTGATGGCCTTGGTCCCTTTACAATTGGATTAGGTCTAGAAGTACACCGAGGTACTTGGTCAGATGGCGATGATGTAATGTTACATCTCCCTGGTATCGTCAGAGAGGATCTTTCTCTTCGAAGTGAAGCAGGAGTGGTTTATGTTGGGATTAATTCTCGTGAACATCCAGTCCCTTTTGATAGACCAGCAAAGGCAAGTCAAGTGAAGGCAAAACTCGAGAATGATATTTTGAAATTGACATTTCCTGAAGAATAATCATCCGTTGGGTTCAAACCAAATGCGCTTTTCGGCATTAGCATGGCACTTGAAGGTCTGTCCAGAGGTATTTTCTCTGCGCTAGGAATTCTAAAGAGTCGTAGAAAGTTGAATGAGGATGAATTAAAGGAGATGCTCCGTTCACTTCGAAGGGCTTTGCAGGAAGCAGATTTCAACGTTCGTCAAACCAAAGACATCACTGAAAAATTAGAAGCAAGGATGAGGGATGAAGAGCCTCGCCCAGGTGTAACATTGCAAACTCATGCAATGAATATCCTCTATACTGAATTGGTTAGATTACTTGGTCCATCTCGTGAGGTTAGACCTCAGCAATCCACTATACTCATGGTTGGATTGTATGGAAATGGTAAGACAACTACAACTGCAAAGTTAGCAGAATGGTATCGTAGACGCCATGGTGTAAGGGTTGCAGTAATCGAAGCTGACGTTCACAGACCTGGTGCTTACAACCAACTCTCACAATTATTAGAGGACTCATCAGTTGAAGTATATGGTGAACCAGATAACAAGAATGCTGTTGACATAGTAAAAAATGGACTGAAACAACATGCGGCTGCAGATCTAGTAATCATTGATACAGCAGGTAGGCACAAACTAGACGAAGATTTAGTCGTTGAATTAGAACAAATTTCTGAAGTTGCTAATGCTAATGAGAGGTTCTTGGTTATCGATGCGCAGGTTGGACAATCTGCCGGACCAGTTGCAGCAAATTTCCATGACTTGGCAGGTGTAACTGGCATTGTAATTACCAAACTCGATGGTACTGCTAGGGGTGGTGGCGCTCTATCTGCTGTTGCTACTACAGGTGCTCCAGTGATGTATATTGGAACAGGGGAAAAAGTTGCAGATTTAGAGAAATTTGAGTCTGATCGATTTATCTCTAGACTCCTTGGTATGGGCGATATTCGTGGCCTTATTGATCTGGCTCCTGAAGACATGGATGAAGAAGAAGCCATGCGTATTACTCAACGAATGATGTCTGGTAGGTTCACCTTGAATGATATGTATTCACAAATGGAGATGATGTCTAAGGTTGGCACAATCGATAAATTACTCTCATTCTTACCAAGTGGAATGTTTGGTGGGATGGGTGCTATGGGCAAGAATCAGAAAGAGGCCATGCAGGCTAATCTCGATAGATATCAAGTGATTATGGATTCGATGACAACCTACGAAAAGGATGAGCCTGCTAAAATCAAGGCTGACAGAATCCGTAGGATTGCTAGAGGTTCTGGAGTCAAAGAAAAAGATGTTCGAGAACTCATAGGTCAGTGGAATCGCTCCCGTAAGATGATGAAGGGAATGAGTGGTAATCGCAAGATGAACAAACAGATGAAGCGCATGATGCGCGATACTGAAATGGATTTCGATGGCCTTGAAATGTAATCAGTACGTCTTCGCTAAAATAACTCTTCTAGTAGTCATTTTACCTGACATGAAGCAAGGTCTTTCTTCTGCGTAAGGGTCTGTGGCATCTCCTAAGAATGACAATCCCGTTGACCGCTCTATAGTTTCTGCATGAGCGTCGGTACCGTCAAATGCCATCTCGTATATTTTTCCATCTTCCACTTTATTTAGATCGGTGAGTGGGATTACGACATTATCGGAATGAGCAGATGCACGTGTTCGCAACTCATCAGCAATTTCAGACAAAACCCGCTTACATTCATTAGCAATATCAGCTAATGGAAGCGGTTCTTTCCCACCAGTTCTTCTTGCAGCAAATGCTGTATCGTTTTCAATATCCCTGGGCCCAATATCTAACCTTAGTGGAACGCCTTTGATTTCCCAATCAAAATATTTCTGACCAGCATGAATATCTCTTTTATCCACTTTAACTCTTAGTCCCGCGGATTTTAGGATTGCAGCGACTTCAACGCTTTTTGCTACCGTATCAACTTCAGAATTCTTCCTAATCATTGGGCAGATTACAACTTGGTATGGGGCAATTGCTGGTGGCATGATTAATCCATTGTCATCCCCGTGCATTCCCACTATTGCTCCAAGTAATCTCTCCGACATTCCATATGTCGTCTGGTGACAGTGTTGCTGTTCAGCGTCAAGATTTTCATAAGTCAAATCGAATGCTTTAGCCCATTGGTCTCTGTAATGATGACATGATGCAACTTGTAGTGTTCTACCATTTGGCATAATTGCATCTATGCCTATAGTGTACCATGCACCTGGGAATGTATCCCAAACAGGCCTTCTTGCTTTGATTGCTGGTAGGCACAAATCGTGCATCAAGTTGTCAACTATCTCTAGGTCTTGCTGTATTTGTCTCGTTGCACACTCCTCGTCAGCATGTGCTGTATGTGCCTCGAAAAAATGAATTTCTCTAACTCGGATGAACGACCTAGTTTGTTTTGTTTCATATCTGAATGTGTTTACCATTTGATAAACCTTGAGCGGTAAATCCTTGTGAGACCTAATCCATAAAGGGAACATTGTGTACATTGCAGTTTCACTGGTTGGCCGCAAGAACATAGGAATGTCTAGTTCATTTTCACCAGCATGTTTAACCCAATATACTTCTTTCTTGAAACCGCCTTCTTCATCGTCGTCACGTAGATCATCGGGATCTACACCCTCTTCTCTAGCGCGCTTTAGTCTAGCCACCAAAGTGTTTTCTTTATCCAATAAATTCTCTGGAATCAATAATGGAAAATTTACTTCTTCATGCTCAGTTCTTTCCATTTCTGAATGAGTTAGCGCATCTATCAATTTCATTGTGCGCCATCCATACGGGCGCCATACATCCATGCCCTTAATCGGATATCTCTTGTCAACTAATTCTGCAGCTTCTACAATAAAAGGGTACCAAGCGTTAAAATCATCAACTTTTGATGGAATTCCACGCTTGGCTTTGCCCTTACCCATAATTAACACTCCATGTGCTCTATTCATCAAATTGCCGCATTATTTCCTTAGGAATGCCACAATTAAGACTAGTATGCTGCAAGTCACAGCAACATAATCAGGTATTCCCATTTCCGGGAATGGCATAGACCAACCGAGTTCATTGCCGATATTATGAATACCAGCCCAGTTAATTCTAGTTGCCTCTTCAGTACACTTTGCAGCTGCACATTGCGAATTTAGGAATCCGAATAATCCGAATATATTTGCCACAGCGACTATTAGCGATGTTATTCCGAAAATCTTCAGAAACATACCGCCATTTTTATTTTCTGCACCAGCCTTTGGTATGTTTGGTAAATCTGGTAACGCCATTGAAGGTGCAGGTGCAGCACCTGGAATGACCTCAATCATAGGTTCATGAGATGTTTTTGCTGCAATAACTTCAACATCAGGACCAACTGATTGTTGGCTAGGTTTCGTTGGCACTATCGGTTCAATATTGAGTCCAAAAATTCTCTCAGCAAGACTTGCTAAAACAGGGTCTGCGGCAATTTCTGCCTCATCAATTTCACCATCTAGAAGACGCTTTACTTTGTCATCATGAGTACTCACGCTCATCGCCTCCGGTTCGATGTGGGCAGGTGCTCATTATCAAGCGTTCGCTTCAGGCATTACCGGCTGCTTCAACCTCTGCCCAGTCTTTCATGAATCCAGCAAGCCCTTTGTCAGTAAGAGGGTGACTCATTAATTGTCTGAATATTTTTGTTGGCATAGTCACTGTGTGAGCACCTAATTGCATGCATGCTAGAACGTGTGTCGGATGCCTAATCGATGCTGCAAGTACTTTCGTGCTAACATCGTAATTTTCCCATGTTGCCATAATTTCAGCAATTAGAGCCATACCGTCCGCTCCTGTATCATCGATCCTACCAATAAAGGGCGAAACGTAAGTTGCGCCCGCTTTAGCCGCCATTAAAGCCTGTGAGGCCGAGAAAATCAGAGTTACATTTGTCTTGATTCCATCAGCAGTAAGTATTTTTGTTGCTGCTAGTCCTTCAGGCGTACAAGGAATTTTGATGATTACATTTTCAGGCAGTTCTGCCTTCAGTGCTCTGCCCTGTTCTACCATTCCATCAGTATCCAGTGCTGTAACTTCTGCAGAGATCGGGCCATCACATATTGCCGCTATTTCTGCTACAACAGTTTTGAAATCTCTTCCACTTTTCTTAATCAGTGATGGATTTGTAGTTACTCCATCAAGAATACCCCATGAGGCAATCTCACGAATTTCATCAACGTCAGCGGTGTCTAGAAAGAACTCCATGTAGGGGTGCCGTCACAGGCAGTGCTTCAAACCTTCCTCGCGATTACCTTCTTGACTGCGTCACAAATATGATGCGACTTTAGCCCCATCATTTCGAGCATTTCCTCTGCACCAGCAGATTCTCCAAAACGATCTTGGACTCCTATTTTCTCCATTGGAACTGGATTTGAACCTACGATATGTTCTGCTACAGCACCACCTAGGCCGCCAATAACTGAATGGTCTTCTGCAGTGACAATCGCACCACATTTTTGAGCTAATAAATCAATTAGACCAGTATCTAGTGGCTTGATTGTATGCATGTCAACTACAGTAGCACTAATACCCTCAGCACTCAATTTTTCAGCTGCCTCTAGAGATTCATGAACCAAAACTCCACAGGCTATTATTGCTACATCGCTACCTTCGCGCAATACAATTCCTTTACCAATTTCTACTTCGCTTTCTCGTCCATCATAAAGCACAGGCGTCTTATTTCTTGCAGTTCGCATGTACGAAGGTGAGCCTAATTTAGGTAATTGCATAGTTAACGCCTTTGTAGATACATCATCACATGGATGCATTACTACTACATTGGGTAGAGTACGATAAATAGCGAGGTCTTCAATCGATTGAGCACTAGAACCATCGGTTCCTGTGTGCGTCCCTCCATGGGAACCACAAAGATGTACTGCCAAATTAGGTCTAGCAACTCCGTTTCTCATATGTTCGAATGCACGTTCGGTAAATATCGCGAATGTGCTAGCAAATGGTATGTAACCGTTAGAAGCCAGACCTGCAGCAACCAACATCATGTTTTGTTCTCCAATCCCACATGAAACAGTTCGCTCAGGGTGGGCTTTTCTGAAGTGAAGCGACTTGGTAGATTTACCAAGATCTGCTTCTAAAACCACAACTTTTGAATTATCTGCCAATGCTAGTAATGCATCACCATATCCATCACGGGTAGCTGCCATTCTACTCATGCTTCTACCCCCAATTCTGATAATGCTTGAGCCAATTGTTCATCAGATGGTGCGGCACCGTGGAACGCAGGGTTGTTTTCCATAAATGAAACTCCTTTGCCCTTGATAGTTTTAGCAATAACTACAGCAGGCTTGTCATCGATTGTGTCCATCCAATCAATTGCTTCTACAATAGAGGTCATATCATGCCCATCTATCACTTTGACAGCCCAACCGAATGAGTTCCATTTCGCTGGAATGTCGAACATTCGCATCTGTGCTTCACAGAAATCATCATTCTGAATTCCGTTACAATCTAAGAATAATTTCAGGTTTCCAAGTTCGTGATGAGTTGCAGCCATTGCTGCCTCCCATACACTGCCTTCCTGTATCTCTCCATCCCCTACCATAACGTAGGCATTTCTGTTTGAACCATCCAATCTTGCGGCAACCGCACAGCCCATCCCAAATGATAACCCCATACCTAAACTACCAGCAGAGAAATCTACTCCCGGGCACCATTTCATATCGACGTGGCCCTGGCATACCCCGCCTTTAACGCGGTATGATTTGAGGTCTTCATGAGAAATGAATCCCATTTCTGCCAATAATGCATACATTCCTGGTGATGCATGGCCTTTGGACAGAATGAATCGGTCTCGATCTTCCCAGTCTGGTTCATCAGGTTTGACTCGTAGTCTGTGTCCATATAAGCCACACAAAATATCAATTTCTGAGAGTGAACCCCCTGGATGGCCAGCTTGAGCTCTATGAGTCATCTTGCAAATTTCGACCCTGCATTTGCGTGCCATTTCTTCCATTTCAGAAATACTCATTCCCGCCATAATGTCCCCTACTAAACATTGGCCTTTGCGTATGGCCTTTGATGGTTGTGTTCAAATTATAGCGAAAATTAATCCGAATTTTCGGTCTTATTCGATGTTGGCAGTTCGGGTAGACTGAATGCACTGCGAAGTCTCTTTGAAGCGTCAGATGCAATAAAAACAAGGTCTGAACCTAGATTTCCTTTATTGGGAAGTGAGCGGGCTGATAGCATGATGAATACCCCTACGAACCAAGCAAAGAACACTACAGATAGACTGTAAGATAGAGTTCCTATGCCTCCGAACCATAATGATGGATCCATTTCTGCAACAATGAATATTGCTAATAGGACACCCATGAGCGACTCTCCTGCAATGAATCCTGCACCGATAAGTACACCTTTATCTTGAACTTCCTTTATGGCGAAGTTTGCTTCTTCGCTAGGCTCACCTTCTAGCGTCCCATCTATTCTCAACCGTGCACTAGATAGTAAGACATGTGAAATAATTCCACCTGCCATAATTGGTACTGAAAGGTATAATGGAAGGTATATGCCGATTGCAACGCTCATTACAGGCATTGCTAATCTAATCAATACTACTGCAATTACTGCTCCTAAAATGACCATAGGGAGATTAATTTCCCCACCAAAGGCTCCCTGTACGATTGCTCCAATCAATTCTGCTTGAGGAGCAAACAAGGCATCCTCACATGTTGGGTCTTGTGGCCTTGGGTTAGCCATACATGCTGTGTTAGATATTCTGAAAGCGTCATGAAGAATTGATAAAACCGGACCAATAACAATTGCTCCAACAGTAACTCCGATAATTTCCGCAGTTTGCTGCCTCCAAGGTGTTGCACCAACCATGTGGCCAGTTTTCAGATCTTGCATTACGTCACCTGCAATTGCGGCTGAAGTTGCTACAATTGCAGCAATAAACATCGTAGCAACCATCATTTCAGTCTGGCCCATACCCATAATCAGCCCGCCTACTATCCAAACTAATCCTATAGTGAAAAGTAAGGTTGCGATTGTCATTCCCGAAACAGGTGAATTCGAAGAACCAACAACTCCTGCAATATATCCTGCTACTGCTGCAAAGAAGAATGATACTACTGCAAGGAATAATGCTCCAGCCAAGGCCATGACTACACTGCCAGTTGCATACCAATAGAATAAGAAAATCAGTACTACTAAGACACCACAGAACATCATAACTTTGTCCAATGGTAAATCCATTTCAGTCCTCAACAGATTTTCATCATCATCGCCTTTCGTGAATGCTTTGGATAATCCTTCTGCGATAGTCTTCCGCATAGACCACAGAGTGTATACTCCACCAACTACCATCGCGCCAACACCAGCATAGCGAATCTGTGTACCCCATACCTCCTTGTAATCGTAAACGCCGATCGAATCTAACATTCCTGTTCCATCAGGGAATCCATTAAACAATCCGTATATTGGTACAAGAATTGCGAATCCTACCACACCTCCTAGGAAAATAAAGGATGCAATTCTTAGGCCTACAATATATCCAACTGAAAGTAATGCTAATGATAATTCGCTTCCTGCATAAAAGCGGGTACCCAGTGCTTCTCCTACTCCTTCTAATTTAGAATGAGTAGCTTTGAATCCTTTAACCATCCAACCGTAGGTAGCTCCAATCAGAAGTGCATAAATGATGGCAATTAGTCCAGAACCGCCTTTCTCTCCAGCAACCAACACTTCACGACATGCAACGCCTTCAGGGTATGGTAAAGCCTCTTCGACGATGAATAATCTTCGTAATGCTATGGTAAACATTGTTCCTAGCAATCCTCCTAGAATAGCAATCAGGAAAGTGTCCACCCACTGTATATCATCCCAAATACCCAATACCAGCAGCGCTGGGACTGTAAATATGACACCTGCAGCCAAGGATTCACCTGCGCTAGCCATTGTTTGGACTGAGTTATTTTCCAATATAGTGACATCTTTGAATTTGAATCCACGTAGAATTAGCATACTCATTACTGCGGCAGGAATTGACGCCGAAACTGTCATTCCAACATACAATCCAAGGTAAGCGTTTGCAGCGGTCATTACACCTCCGAGAAGGACACCTATGACAATAACCCTAACTGTCAATTCTTGTATATTCATATGAGCTGGAATCCATGGCTCTCCCTCTCCGCTCATAACTCTCCGACCAGCAACTTATTTGTCAAATAATCGGATGAAAATTAAGGGTAAGCCACCCCTATAATCATAAGATATGTATTTTACCGGAAGTATAGCGCATGGTTGGCGGTGTTATGTCAGATACATTATGGCACACAAAAAGCGGAGATGAGGTGATATCCGAATTTGGTACACCTTTGGGTGGACTATCAGCCAAAGAAGCAGAAAACCGTCTCGAAAAGTATGGTGAAAATAAACTTCGTGAACCCGAAAAGGTATCTGCCTTCATTCGATTCATATCGCAATACCATGATCCACTTAACTATCTGTTAATTGGGGCAGGTTTACTTGCATTGGCAACCCATCCTGATAAACCTGGAGATGCGATTTTTATAGGTATAGTACTAACACTGAATGCCTTTTTCGGATATTGGCAAGAAAACAAAGCTGAACAGGAAATGGGTGCACTAAAGCAAATGACAATTTCCCGATGTATTGTTTGCCGAGATGGTATGGAATTGGAGATAAATACTTCTCAATTGGTTCCCGGAGACATAGTTAAAATCGAAGAAGGATTAAATGTCCCTGCAGATATACGTGTTAGTGAATCTTGGCAATGTAAAGTGGATGAATCTGCATTAACAGGCGAGTCAATGCCTGCTAAAGTGAATGAAGATTCACTCCCCCCAGAAACTCTTCTGGCAGACAGAAAAAACATGCTATACATGGGTACAACAATTTCTACTGGAAGAGCAGTTGGCATTGTCACAGCCACGGGTATGGAGACCGAACTCGGTAAGATTGCTAGCGATATTGCTGAAGCAGAGACTCCTAAAACACCCTTGGAACATAAGTTGGAGTCTTTAGGTAAATTCCTTGGATTTATCGCATTGATTGTTGCCGCATTAATCGTATCCATTGGTTTGATTCTTGAATATGTAGATGGGGGCGATCTATGGACAGAAGCCAAATTTCAATTCTTAGTTGCAATTGCAATCTTCGTCGCAATAGTTCCCGAAGGATTACCGATTATTCTGGTGACTACTTTAGCAATAGGCATGCGTAATATGGCGCGTCACAAAGCAATTATTCGTAGAATGAAGGCTGTGGAAACACTGGGTTCTACAACAGTAATCTGCACGGATAAAACCGGGACATTGACCAAGAATCAAATGACTGTAAGACAGTTGATGCTACCTGGTAAGGTATTTGGCATCACTGGCGAAGGATTTCTTCCTGAAGGAACATTGACTTCTGATGGAAGGGAATTAGATGACGAAGAGATGTCAGAATTACAGAGAGACTTAGGATTCAGATTGACTGCAGCATGTCTATCACTCTGTCATAATTCACAAATTGCCGAAATCAAGGGTCAATGGTCAGCCATTGGTGATCCTACAGATAGTGCATGCGCGGTGCTCGGCTACAAGATTAATGGTTCAGTTGCAAAATTTGCGCAGAGACACCCTAGGAAACATGAATTCTTTTTCAATACAGATAGAAAGAGAATGTCTGTAATCCATGAATATGAGGGTGAAGATTGGATTTTCTGTAAAGGTGGTGCCGGTGGATTCAGGACATTGGTTAATTGGAAAGTATCTAACGGCAAGGTTATTGCAATCGAGGATGGAGATTTCGAACAAGCAGCCGAATCGAATCGTTTGATGGCTAGCAAAGCGATGAGAGTCATTGCTTTATGCGCACGAAAAGTAGAGCCTGAAGATGATATTACAGATATGGAATCTATGGAAAACAATCTTATTTTCTTAGGAATGGTTGGTATAATTGATCCTCCTCGTTCAGAAGTTTATGACGCTATTCTAAGATGTCAAAAGGCAGGAATAGATGTCAAAATGATTACTGGCGATCAACAGATGACAGCACAAGCTATTGGTGAAGATTTGAACATCACCAAACCACACATCGATTCTGTAGGTGGTGACCGATTAGAAAAATTGGACCATGAGGCGATGAGGGATATTGTTTCAGGTACTGCAATTTTCAGCAGAGTTACACCTGAACAAAAAATGCGCATTGTTACTGCTCTTCAAGATGAAGGTGAAGTTGTTGCAATGACCGGAGATGGTGTAAACGATGCGCCCGCGCTCTCAAGAGCTAATATTGGAATCTCTATGGGTATTGCAGGCACTGACGTAGCAAAAGATGCTTCAGACATGGTGTTACAAGATGATAATTTCGCTAACATCGTTAATGCCGTCGAAGAAGGAAGAAAAATCTACACAAATATTAGGAATTTCGTAAGATATCAAGTTTCTACTAATGTTGCCGCAGTTGCATTGTTATTGCTTGCTAGAGTTGTATTTGGTTGGCCTCTTCCTTTGACTGCTACCCAAATACTTGTGATCAACATACTAATGGATGGCCCTCCCGCAGTAGCCCTGGGTGTTGAGCGGATGCATGCCAATGTAATGGACAGACCTCCGCGGCCCGTAGATGAATCGTTACCCAATTTACTTGATTTACTGTTAATTTTCTATCTAGGTGCGGTTATGGTAGCAGGGACATTGATTGTTTACTTCCTTGCACTACAAAACGGCACTGAAGAATACGCCCAAACAATGTGCTTTAGCGTATTCATAGTATTCCAACTGTTCAATGTAATGAATTGTAGAAGCAATGAGCATAGCGTATTCAAGTTAGGGTTGTTTTCAAATCGAGCAATTTACCTTGCAATATTCTTCTCCGTTGCCTTGCTATTATTGGTCGTACAAGGCGCAGAAATTGTAATCCCATTAACATCATTTGAAATTGGAGAATTGCTTTCTACAATCCCTCTTGAACGTAATGATTGGTTTGTAATTATCTTAGTGGCAAGCACTGTCTTCATGGTTGAAGAGTTCCGTAAATTACTGCGTTCAACAGGTATATTCCGGGTTAGAACTAACAAGCGTGTCTAAACGCTAATTCAAAAACATCTAGTTTGACGGGTAACCATGGCAGACGGCGAGGCGCCAAATTGGCAAGACGCTTTGTCCACATCGTTATCGTCGGTTAATTGGCCTGAAGATTTGAGCCATATTGTCGCTAAATTGTCTCAAGGTACACCTCTTTCCATGGAGGATGGCAAATACTTGTTTCAATACAAAGATTTGGATACGCTTGGCCATCTTGCAGATACCGTAAAACGCTCAAGATATGACAACAAGGTATTTTTTAATGTCAATGTTCATATCAATCAAACCAATATTTGTACTCTAGCTTGTAAATTCTGTGCATTCAGACGTGGTAAGCGTGCTGAAGATGCTTATCAGTTGGAAATAGGTGAATATATCGAAGATTTACGCACTTATTCCAATCATGTGGATGAAGTTCATTCCGTAGGGGGTTTACATCCGGAATGGGGAATAGAGTTTTACACTGAGTTGTTTAAACAAACACGCAAAGAATTCCCCCACATTCACATCAAAGCATTAACAGCGGTTGAAATCAAACACATCGCTAAATTGTCCGACCTTTCAATACGACAAACTTTGACTTTACTAAAGGAATCGGGATTGGGATCATTGCCTGGTGGAGGAGCTGAAATACTTGATGATGAAGTTAGGCAAGTTATTTGTCGCGGAAAGGAATCTTCTTCGGAATACTTGGAAATCCATAGGACTGCTCATGAAATTGGAATCCCAACGAATTGCACCATGTTATACGGGACGATTGAATCGATTGAACATCGAGTATTACACATGATGAAATTAAGAGACCTACAATCTAAAACAAAAGGGTTCCAATGCTTCGTCCCATATCCATTTTTGCCAGATGACTCTCGTTTGCCTGAAGCACAATTAGCCACAGGTAGTGAAATTCTGAGAGTAATTGCAATTTCTAGATTGATGTTGAATAATATCCCTCACATCAAAGCTTATCGTATGAATCTAGGTGATGAGGTCTCTGAATTAGCTCTGCAATTTGGGGCCGATGATATTGATGGAACCGTTCAAAAAGAATCCATAATGCATCTTGCAGGCTCTAACGCGCCATTAGATCATGATAAAGCTAAATTAGCAAAAATTGTTTCTAATTCAGGCTCAATACCTATACAGAGAAACACGACATATTCATCATTTGTTGAATTCATTCCACCCATAGTTCCTAAGCGGAGGAGTTTACGAATGGCGGTGGGTGATTAAATGGCGTGGGAGAAAACAATAGGCAGGGTTTCATTCATCAATTGTGAACCATTATTCCATGGCCTAGAGGAATCCTGGAATGTACTTCCTGCGCCACCTTCATGGCTGACAGGACACCTGATACGACGTGACTGTATTTTGGCCCCTATACCTGCTGCAGATTATGCAAAGAATTCTGACAAATTAGTTCTAGTTCCCGATTTATCTATATCAAGCAAAGGAGAAGTTGGAAGCGTTTTACTATTTGGAATGAAGGATATTGCAGCAATGGAGTCCATAGCACTGCCTTCGGATTCTGCAACTTCCGTTACTTTGCTAAAGTTTCTAATCAAGCATCGCAATCTTAGTCCAAAATACGTAGAAATGGGCCCTGATTTAATGAGCATGTTGGACCAATGTGACGGTTGCTTGTTAATAGGAGATAGAGCGCTCGAAGCAGCTAGAGATTATCCAGAATTGATTAAACTGGATTTAGGCAAAGAATGGAAAGAAGTTAGTGGACATCCAATGGTTTTTGGTGTATTTGCAGCACGTAAGGATTCAGACGTAAATAGTGTAAAATCTGCATATGCTGCATTGATTCAAAGACTTGTTGACTTTGAAACTAATACTTCTGTTAGGAAAGAAGTGATTAAGACCAGTAGTCAAAAATCTTCACAAAGCATAGAG
>CETB01030190.1_pt1 | contig 18935 bp, 15 predicted proteins | sample 356381 | NCBI WGS metagenome assembly CETB01 (sample SAMEA2622545, study PRJEB7988) | marine metagenome | biome: marine biome (ENVO:00000447); feature: deep chlorophyll maximum layer (ENVO:xxxxxxxx); material: "saline water (ENVO:00002010), including plankton (ENVO:xxxxxxxx)" | depth 155 m | reverse complement strand
TCGGCCTTCCAATTCCTCACCCTGACGGAGTGATCGTCGTTGTCTAGGCCGTGAATCCTATCTCTGAGTTCCTGCTGGTTCCTCCTGAGTTCTCGAAGGGCCCCGTCGACGGTTGAGAAAAGCAAATCTGCCTCCTGTACCGCCATCTCCATCCTTTCTATCCCCGAGCTGCCTGCTCCCGAGCCATCGAACCTGGGGCGATCCTTCTTCGAAGAAGAGCCTCCGGTCATTGCCCCGGAGCTCTCTATCACCGAGCCATCGAGTGTGACCATGCGTACCCCTCCCATGTTCTCTCTGGCCACGTCCATAGAGTCCACCACCAGTGTGTTCCTGCCGGCATATCGGACAGCGGTCTCCACGCTGGGGTCGAACTCCAGGAGGTCGTGGACGAATCCTACAACTCCGGGGTTCCTAGCCACTAGGAGGGTTCGGCCCTGCGGCCTTGATACCGAGAGTTTGTTCAGAGGAAGGAAGGTTGCTCTGCCGCCCCCGTTCTTCCGGAGCCACGAGATGCACTTCGATGCAACGTGGTCAGAGGTTACTACGATGCTCCTTAGCCCTCCTCCAAATGCGAATGAGAGGGCCTCCTCGTGAGAGGGGTCCTTTGGAGTGGCCAACTCGCCCAGGGTTCCTAGGATGCCGTGAATCTCGCCGCTCTCCCTGAGTCGGGAAAGGGCTGCAAGGGTATGTGCGGAGCCAGGGGTGCTTGATCTGGCCTCTAGTCTTGCCTTTGACTTCGCCAGTCCCATCTCGGCGTTCCTGAGCTTTGACTCCGCTCTGTCCCTGTCCTCCACTAGGGATCTCTCCTGCTTCTGGAGGCTCATGAGTTCCTTGGCCAGTTCCTCGCGGCTGGTTTCGGGGCTGGACTCCTCCAGATCCTCCCCCAGGAGTGAGTGGTCGTCTCTCTCGAGTTCCGCTGACTCGAATGATTGCTCTATGTCGGCAAGATTTTCAGAGGCTATTTGCGACTTCTGGTTTGCCCTATCGTAATCGAGCTGTGCTTGGGAGAATGCGTTGCTTGCTGATTGCTCCTCCTCTGTTGCCTTTCCGAGTGCCCTATTGAGGTCCCTTCCGTGCTTGTCGCCAGACTGAATGGCCTTCCTGGCCTCTTCTTCTTCCTTTGCGGCCTTCTTCAGGGCCTCATTCGAGTCCGAGACGGCCTGGCGAAGGTCGGAAATTTTCTGCTCTGCCTGAGTACGGGCTGTTTCGGCCCCTTCCCTCTCCTTCTGTAGGATCTGGAGTTCCTCCTCGGACCTCTCGATCATCCTATTGTGATCGCCTATCCTGTCGGCAGCGGTCTCTAGATCTATCTCGTGCTGCCTTATCTTGTCGATTATCTCCTTGGCCTCCCCTCCGAGGACTCCCTCTAGCTCTCTGCCGAGGAGCACCAGTTCCTTGTCGTATTCGTCGAGGGCCATGCTAGACTCGGTCATCTCCTGGGAGATCTGTTTCTCCTTCGAGACGTAGTTGGACCTCTCCTCAGAGAGCAGGGAGACCTCGCCTTGTCTGTTCCTATGCCTGGACTGCTCCAGAGTGAGGCGAGCGAGGTCTGCTTCCCCCTTCAGTTCCTTGAATTTCAGGGCCTGCTCCCTCTCCTTCTCTAGCTCCTTGAGTCGTCCTTTCTGGTCCGCCTCGAAGATGTCGATAGTCTCGATGTTGTTCTCAACGTGCTTTCTTTGCGTGTTGGCCTTCCTGATCTCCTCGTCGTAGGCTGTCACCCCTGCGACCTCCTCGAGGACGCCCCTCCTCTTGTGAGGGGTCATTGTTGCAAGGTTTGTCACGTCGCCCTGTAGGACTATGTTGTAGCCTTCGCCCCTCAATCCTGCTTCGGATAGAATTCTGCGCATCTCGGTGGCAGTGGATGGGTCGTCGTTAATCCTGTACGACGTTACTGGTGACCCCTTTCTGTTCAGGCGAACGGTTCTGGTGAAGGAGACCTCGTCCGAATCCGATCGTAGACGTCTGCGACCACCGACCTCCGGGGCGTTACTGAATACGAGAGTGGCTGACATGTGTTTTGCCGGGCTTCCCGTCTTTCCACCGTTGAAGATTAGCTCAGAAACGTTTGATGCTCGAAGGGAGCGTGTAGACTTGGGCCCTAGGACGAAACCTATTGCGTCTCCGCAGTTTGATTTTCCACTTCCGTTGGGACCGGTGATGGCTGTGAATCCCTCTTCGAAGGGTATGGTTGTCTTGCCACCGAACGACTTGAAGTTCTCTACCTCTATCCTGACTAGATGCATCCCTTCACCTCAGTCACCGGGAAATATTTCGCCGACAACAGCGCCAGTCGTTCCATTTGGGGTTAAGAACATTGAGGCAGTCAGGCGATTTCAGAAGCGATTAGTGTATGCTCGAGAAAAAGCCGCGATTAGCCCTCTCACATGTTCCTTCTGAACTTCCCGCCGCTATCGAAAAGAGCCTGGGTAACCTGGCCCACCGAGCAGTGCTCGACGATTTCCATCATTACCTCGAATAGGTTTCCCCCCTCCCGTGCTGCCTGCTTGAGCCTGGCTAGTCCCTCCTCGGCCTCCTTTGAGTGGGCATCCTTGAACTCGTCGTTCCTGCTGATGACCATCATCTTCTCATTCTCGTCGGATCTTGTGACGTCTATGTCGAAGTCGTCGGCTGAGGGGGTTGCTGAATCCTCATCTGTGAAAGTGTTCACACCGACTATTGGAGTCTCCCCCGTGTGCTTTCTGTGCTCGTAAAGCATCCCCTCATCCTGAATTCTGTTTCGTTGGTAGTTGACTTCCAGGGCTCCCAGAACTCCTCCCCTGCTGTGCATCTCCTCGAATATCCTGAGCACCTTCTCCTCGACCTCATCGGTTAGGTAGTCTGCCACGAATGAGCCCTGAAGGGGGTTCTCATTCCTGAGCCAGCCGTACTCCTTGGCCAGTATTAGTTGGATTGCCATTGCATCCCTGACAGTGTCCTCTGTTGGGGTCCCGAAGGCCTCGTCCCTGCTGTTGGTGTGGAGGCTGTTCGCGTTGTCGGCTAGAGCATAGAGGGCCTGGAGCGTGGTTCGGTAGTCGTTCCATGTGAACTCCTGGGAATGTAGGGATCTTCCACTGCTCTGGATGTGATACTTGAGCTTCTGCCCTCTCTCGCCGACCCCATATAGGTCTCGCATGGCTATTGCCCATATCCTCCTGGAGACCCTGCCGATCACCGCATACTCCGGATCCATCCCATTGGAGAAGAACCATGAGAAGTTCCTCAGGAACTTGTCTGGATCGAGTCCCCGGGCCTTGAATAGTTCAACGTAGGTTAGTCCGTTGGAGAGTGTCAGCGCTGCTTGGGTGATCGGGTTAGCACCTGCCTCATCTATGTGATATCCGCTGATACTGACGAAGTAGTGGTTTCGGACTTCATTATCTACGTAGAACTCAGCAACGTCTCCCATCATCCTCAGTGCGGTGTCGAGATTGAAGACCAGTGTGTTCTGGCCCATTGCTTCCTTCAGCTGGTCCGCTTGGACTGTTCCCCTTACGGTTGAGAGTGCGTATGCCTTGATCTCGTTGGCCTCTTTCTCACTCGGATCCCTCCCGTTCTCGTCTACGAACTTCCTGGTCTGCTGTCTGATCGCCACTCGGAAGAATGCTGCTAGGTGCCACCAGTAGTTCCCATTGATAGTCAGGCTAACGGATGTGCTAGGAGCGCACAAGTCGAATCCATCGAAGAGTCTCTCCATCTCGTCCACTGTGCTGATGCTGACCCCAGACTCACAGACCTTGCCGAATATGTCCAGTCTCTCCTGGGGGTCGTTGCCATACAGACTGGGTGAGTCGAATGCCACTGAGAGCCTGTTGAATGGTTGATCCTTGGAAAGGAAGTGATAACGCTTGTTTGTTCTCTCCGCACTACCCTCTCCTGCGAACATTCTGACTGGGAGTTCATCCTCCCTCCTGAACGGGAAGACCCCCCCGGTGTAAGGAAACGAACCTGGTGCATTCTCCTTGCTAATCCATAGTAGCTTCTCGCCCCAGTCCTCTGTGGTTGGAAGTGCGACCCTGGGGACCCTAGTCCCAGATATGGTCTCGTGCGTTGTCTTGACGGGAATGTCCTTGCCTCGAACTGTGTAGCTTGCCTGTCCGGACCTGTAGGCATCTGCCTTGGTGTCGAATTCCTCCAGAGCCTCCCATGCGGATTTCGGCATCGAGTCACGTATTTCCTTCGCCTCTTCTAGCAAGTCCCTGTGAGCTTCTCCCTTTTTGGAGGAGTCTAGTAGTGCGGCGGCTGATTCTAGCTGTTGAACTTGCCTGGCTGCCTTGGCAAGGTCCTCTGACTTCTTGTGGTACCCTCTCACCGTAGAAGCGACTTCGGCCAGGTAGCCCTGACGCTCTGGAGGAATGGGGGTATCACGATTGGGGAGGCCGTCTTTACCTAGGCGAGCCTCGGTTGCTGAGAAGTCTGTAGAGAATCTGTCGTTTAGTAGCGAGCACATCATCTCCCACAGTCGGTCTACCCCCGCATCTGCAAACTGACTAGCTATGGTAGGGACTACCGGCATGGACTCTGGGCTTTCTCCGAAGGCCTCTCTGTTCCTCTGGAATTGCTTGCGTATCTCCGCCAGTGCATCCTCCGCACCAGGCCTATCGAACTTGTTCAGAACTACGATGTCTGAGAAATCCAGAGCCGCCAGCTTCTCCAACTGGCTCGGTGCACCGTACTCTCTTGTTGTTACGTATATCGAAGTGTCAGCGACCTCGGTGATGGCATCATTTCCTTGTCCGATTCCACTTGTTTCGACCAAAACCAAATCGAAACCCACCGCCTTGCATACCTCGACGGCTCGATCTACACACTCTGCAATCTCCCTCCCACTTTCTCTGCTCGCGAAGGAGCGCATGAACAACTTTGGATCGGAAAGAGAGTTCATTCTGATTCGATCACCTAGGAGGGCCCCGCCTGTCTTCTTCCTAGTAGGATCGGTTGCTAGCAGTGCAACCCTGGCATCTGGATTGTCTCGCCTTATTCTCAGCATGACCTCATCCATCAGGCTTGACTTCCCAGCCCCCCCTGTTCCGGTTATTCCGACCACTGGACACTCTGCTTCGGATTCCCTGGAGCGTGCTTGGGAAAGTTTGTCGTAGAAGTCCTCTGGAGAGGAGTTCTCGGCCATTGTCAGCAGGAGGGATACTTCTGCGTGATCGTCTGCGTCTACAGGGCCATTGATTGAGTCGAACCTGGAGCCTTCTAGGAGGTCTGTCTCGGATGCCCTGGACATTGCATCCCTTACCATTCCAACTAGGCCCAATTCTCTGCCATCGTCCGGCGAATATATCCTGGAAATCTGCTTATCCTTGAGATGCTCGATTTCTTTTGGAAGTATGGTGCCACCACCACCCCCAAACAAGAAAACGTGTCCGAAACCGCATTCCTGCAAGATGTCCTTAGTATGCGTGAACATCTCAACTGCCCCTCCTTGGTAGGATGTGATGGCAACTGCATGAGCATCCTCCTGGATGGCTGCTCGAGCTACCTCATCTGCCCCCCTATCGTGACCCAGGTGAATCACCTCGCAACCTTGGCTCTGCAGAATCCTGCGGAATATTCCGATGGCTGCATCGTGACCATCGAAGATGGCAGCAGCGGTAATTACTCGAATGGGCATTTTTCCCGCTGAGGCCCGAATTGTCGAGTCGGGCGCACCGCTTCCGGCACTGCTTACCACGCTATCCCGAAAACACGACCCCACAAGAATGCGTTGACTGTCCGAAAACCGTGGAAAGGGTAATTCCGGCACATAATTCAAGGTGGGTCGAGAGTACGCAAGTATGTGGAAGAGGGCCCAGAGTCTATTGAAATAAGCCCGGGTTTGGGCGGAAATCCCTGGACAGGGGAGTCGGCTAGCCCTGATTCTAGTGGCCCTCTGCTGAGTGGGAGTGTTTCCACGCTGGGATTGGACAGTGATAACGCCCTAGGAATGGCATCCCCCGAGGAACAGGGCAAGGGCTCCAACGTAGGATGGTTCTTCGCTGGTCTGATTCTGGCTCCCGCGGCGATGTGGCTTACATCTGCAATTACTATGGAAATAGGATTTGGGATGTTAGGTCCGACAGAAGAGATATTCGTTTTGATCGCCTTCCTTGTCTGGCCTGCAGGACTGATCGCAGGGGTGGTTTGGAGTTTCACCAAGGGAAACAAGTACTTCGCGATCGGAATGATCACTACTCTGATAGGAGTCCCGGTTGTCCTGTTCCTAGGATTTTTTGTATTACTTATGATGTACGGCTTCTGATTATCAGAACCCGCTAACGAGGATATACGCAAATAGGAACATGATGATGCCCATAGCCCCGTCAATGAGATGGGCGTTTGACCTTAGCCTCTCAACTCTGTCCCCGGAAGTGAGGACAGTGGCTACGGTAACGTACCAGGTTCCGTCGATAGCCATTCCGAGAACACCCATCCCAACGAGAGTCCCGATCCCCAAGTCCGCTTCCAAGAATGGTGCGTAGAGTGCCAGCATCCAAGCAAGTATCTTGGGATTCAGTATCGCAATAGAGAATCCCTGGATGAAGCCCAGAGCATCCTTGTCCACCTGGTGGTGCGAGTCTTCCTGATTCTCGTATGGCCCCGACAAAGAGTGCCTCAAGAAGGTGGTTCCCAGCCATAGCAGGATTGCCGTCCCACCCCACCTGAGGAGAGTCTCGACGTTTTCGTTCGCTTCTAGTGCTTTGGCTATACCGAATGCCGCGACAAATGCGTAGAGCCCGAAACCTAGGCCATGGCCTATCCCTGTGGCTACTCCCTGACTCCTCCCCCCGGAGACAGTGTTCCTAAGAACAACCGCAAGAGAAGGGCCGGGACTCATGGCACCCAAGGTGAAGACGGTTGCGAGGGCGACCCAGGCACTAGGCTCCATTAGGTCACCGAACTACGCGCTTTCGTACATGGCCTCTATCTCGCTAGCCCAGTTCTCCCTGATCTGGATCCTCCTGATCTTCAGGGTAGGGGTTAACTCTCCGTGGTCCACGCTCAGGTCCCTTGGGAGGATTGTGAACTTCTTCAGTTGCTCTGGGTTGGAGAACTGCCCGTTTAGTCTGTCCACGTGCTCCTGTAACTCTGCATAGATCTCCGAACTATCCGTATACTCGCTTAGGTCATGCCCGAACTCCTTCAATTTGGCCAACTGCTCTGCTGGATCCTTGGGAACCTTAGCCCCATCCATTCCATGCTTGTCCCTTAGAATAGCTCCGACATCGAGAGTAAAGAGGGCGCTGCAGTACTTCCTGTTGTCTCCGATCAGCATGCACTGGGATACAAGAGGGATCGACTTCATCGTCTCCTCGATTACCAGGGGTGCGATGTTCTTGCCTGCGGAGCTGACGTAGATCTCCTTGATCCTGCCAGTCACGCTGATGTATCCCTCTGAGTCCTCCCTCCCGAGGTCTCCTGACTTCAGCCATCCATCCTCTGTCATGGTCTCTGATGTGGCTTCGGGGTTGTTGTAGTAGCCCTTCATGATGTGTCGGCCGCGGAACTGTATCTCCCCGTCGCCAGTCTCGTTTGGGTTGTGAATCCTGATATCACCGACGAAGGCCTTGCCAACGGTTCCGATTTTGTTGTTGCCGGGGTAACCTATGGTTGCTCCTGCGGTGGTCTCCGTCATTCCGTATCCTTCGAAGAGAGGTATGTCCAGCTTCTGGAAAAGGTGCAAAATATCAGGATTGATCGGGGCGGCCCCAGTGATAGCATACTTCAGATTTGAGAACCCTATCTTCTGCTTTGCCTTCTTCCTCACTATTCCCTTCAGAACAGGGATGCTGAGCCACTTCACTTTGCTTCCGAGGCCGGCAACCAGGTTGGAGTATACCTTCTCGTAGATTCTTGGCACTCCGATGAAGAGGGATGGTTCGACTTCCTTCGCGTAATCTATCGACTCCAGGGGATTGCTGACCACGCGCATGTGCATGGCGTCCCTGATCCAGATGTGGTTGTCTGCAAGCTGTCCAAATACGTGTGCGCATGGTAGCCAAGAGACGTAGCCATCGCCCTGGTTGAACTTGGCGATTGCAGAGACTCCAGCTATCTCTGCCTCGAAGTTGTCATGAGTCAGCTCCACGCCCTTTGGGTTCCCCGTAGTCCCTGATGTGTAAATCAGGGAAGCTGTGTCGTCTGGCTTGATGCTTGAGACCCTTTCCATCACCTGCGAGTCCTCGACTTTGCTTCCGTTTTCGAGGAAATCTGACCATGATACTGACTTGGGGTGATCTGGCATCTCCACCCCATCCATCACGACCACGACCTCCACCTTGTCCAGAGAGGATAGAGCCTCGTGGAAACGATGAGAGCACATCTTGCTGGCATCCCCCCCGTCCATCGGGTTGTTGCCGACGAAGACTATCTTGGAATCGGAGTTCCCTACGACCCATTCCACCTCCTCAGTGGAGCACGTGTGGTAGACCCCTACCGCAGCGCCGTTGCACATGTTGGCAGCAGAGTACGCCGAATACCACTCCTTGCGGTTGTACGAGTATATGCTTAGCTTGTCTCCTACATCGAAGCCATGAGCAATTAGTGCCCTGGAAACAGCCATCACATCATCCTTGAACTCCGACCAGGTGGTGGTGTCCCAGTTTCCGTTCTCATCCTTGGATGAGATGGCAGCCTCGTTGGGGTATTTTTCCGCGTTATCAATTAGGTATTCGGGAGTTGTCTTCGCCGACATGGTTTTTTTGAGTGCATCTTGAAACTTAACTGTTGTCTAGTGAATTAAGTGTTGCAAAAACAACCTTCATGGTAGGACGGCGCTAATGTTGGCCCTCCAATCGGCTCCAGCATTCCTGTTCGCTAGCGGCGAAGCAGGGGAGGGGTGCCAGCAAGTTTGGACAGATACCTGAGTGTCGGAGAGTGCGGTAATGGCCCTCTTCTCGGCATACTTTCCGATTCCTATCACTTTCTTAGCGTCTAATGCATCCACGACCTCCCGCAGATGCTGGTCACAAATTGCCATCAGCTCATGGACAACGGGGCCCGCGATATTGTTGGGAGTCACGTTGACCCCCCTCGGGCCGTTGAGTATCATTAGTGGGCAGTGGTTGACTAGGAAGACCTTCTTTGATATCTCGATGATGCCTCCGTATCTTTGCTGAAGTAGCCCCCACAGCCTGGTTCCTGAGACCTCCTCCTTGGGGTGATCGAGTCCATTGACAGGACGATTCGGATGAGGTACCTCTGGTTGTCCGACATCTATTCCTGAGATTCCGATCAAGTCCCTAACTACCGATGTTGCTGCAAACGGGATTCCCATCTGCCCCATCCCATGCGGACCGGGGTTCATCCCAAGAAGAATGGTCGTTGCACCGCTGCCTCCCGTCCTTCGAATGAATTCCTCGTGAATCTCCCATGCATAATTGAGAGGATTGTAGACGCAGTCGGCGATTCCGTCTGAAACCATCCTTCTTGCAGCCAATTGAGAGTTGTCCCTCAATTGGGAAGCAGCGAGAGTGAGTTCGGAAACTGCCCTCCCCATCTACTGCTTCACGTCTCCTAGTAAAGCTCCCGAGACGCCGCTGAGTTCTTCTGGCGTGATTGGGAAAACCGTCTGCGGAGTTCCGCCTGCCCCCCACACTAAATCGTATTTCATCAGGTCCTCGTCCATGAGGACGGTGACCGGATTTGTGTGTCCGAAAGGCGGGACTCCCCCTATAGCGTAGCCTGTGCTCTTCAGAACGTACTCAGGACTAGCCATTCCCGGTTTGTATCCAAGTATCCTCTTGAGCTTCCTCTTCCTTTCTACCCTATTGGATCCTGATGTGATTACGATTACAGCCCCCTCCTGACCCTCGAATACGATTGATTTGGCTATGTGAGCTACCTCGCACCCCAGTTGGTCTGCAGCGTCCTGAGACGTCCGAGTTCCCTCCTCATACTTTCGAGGAGATGGTGAGAAGCCGATTTTTTCGCATTGAGAGAGCCATAGATCGTGGCCATCCATGCAATGCGCCAGTAGTGACTCGACTTATGGGTTGGGGAGCGACTAATGGCGGAAAGGATTGGCTTGTAAGTGTAAGTTTCATGGCTCGATTGTAATCGGTGCGACCATGGACTGGCCTTTCGGACCCTACGAGACGGTGATGGGTGCGATACTCCTGATGACGATTCCAATCCAGAGGTTCCTAACCAGGGATGAGCCCGAGATGAGGGTCGCCCTGAGTGATCTATTAGGGGAAATCCGAGAAAAGGGGTACAAATGGCACATTTCTGTTTATGTGATCATGTACGGATTCAAGGCCTTCATTGATCAACACAACGAGGCGATAAAACCCCGGGTCGGTGGTTTCACCCACTACATCCATGGGTTCGAAGGGGAATTGACTCTCTGGGTTCAGGAGACTTTTCGAAATGGCCTTCTTAGTCAAGTACTCTCCTTCCACTATCTCTTCGTATACCTATTCCTAATTTGGTTCAGTCCGATGTATTACATCCTCTGTAGGGATGAGGTGATGGCCGACAAGGCCGTACTGAACTACTCAGTAATTTACGTGCTGGCAGTTCCACTATACCTTTTCTTCAACGTGGAGGTCACATCCTCGTACGTCCCCGGCATGGATGCAATCATGTATCACGAGTCATGGAATCTGTTCTTCTTCACTGAAGTGGATCCCCTCGACAACGGCATCCCCAGCCTACACGTTGGACTCCCGCTGGGCCTGTTAATCATCAATCGGTTGCACGTAAGGGACCTAGGGATCACGATGGGGGAGTGGCGCCACAGGGAGTTCGACCTTTTCGTAGCAGCAAATATCCCGATCTACCTTTTCAGTATCCAATATTTGGGAATTCACTGGATTTCCGATGTCATTCCAGGAGTGGTCATGGCGGTATTATGCGCCCTCTTCGCCCACGGCATACAGCCCAAGCTCAGGAGCCTCAGGGAGAGGGGGTGGCGCTCTCTCATTCCTAGAAGGCGGGTTTCTTACACTGCTGCTGCATTCTCCATAATAGGGACCTTGATCCTCATCGCTGTGGTAGTCGATGGTCCTGGGACGGATGACAGTGAGCCAACTATGAGAGTTGGGCCCGGAGATGTAAACCTAGACGTGGTCGAGGTTCACAGTTTGTGGCATCCCGCTGAGGTAGAGGTCAGAAATGTGGGGAGCGAGTCCGTGGAGTTGCTAGTCATACACCGGGACATGGTGCAAGAGCATGCAGGAGACGGTAGGATCGACTGGTCCGCATTCTCGGAACAAGACATACGACTACTGGGCCCTGGAGAGGAGTACATAGTAGAGGTTGATACTCCCACTGTATACGATGGGCATTACGTATTAGTTTCCAATCAGGGAGAAGATGGGGTTGGTGAAGTCAGAATCACAATTGAGCATGTGGATGGCCAGCTTATCTGGTCCGCGGTTCTGTCATCCATCCCTTCCTTCGCAATCACTGGACTTGTGATGGGGTGGATGTTTGTTTCAGACGAGGATATTGTGGGCGAACAAACTGCCGATGAATAGTCCAGATACTGCTCCTAGCCCTATCCAAGTGCCCACTCTGAATGGCGGGTAGTTGCGTCTCCAAACTTGCATTGACTCGAATATCCAGATAAGAATGATTACAATGAACCAAACGAAGAAGATTGCTTGGGGAAGGAATGCGAAAAGCATCCCCGCATTAGCTCCGACGATTAACTCCGGTTTACCTCCGGTTGGCTCTGGCGAGAAGAAAAGGAGGGGGGTTAGAATCACCAGCCCGATGAAAGGAGTTGTCAGGTCACCGTCGAAAAGCCGTGGTATGCCGCTTACTAAATATGGGGTGCATGCTGCAGCAAATCCGGTCAAGCTCGGTATCGCCACAGGCCACAGAGGGGGGTCGTCCCACTTCATGCCAGAGCGTCCAACAGGGGCCCCATGAAGTATGCTAGAGGAGCCGGAAGGTTTTCTTTGGATTTCTCGACCTCGGATGAACATGGCGAAGGGAGAGATAGTGCTTGGATGCCTCGCTCCGCACCCGCCGCATGTGGTTTATGCGGAGAATCCGGAACAGAACGAGGCTTTCGCGGAAGGTGGCTGGGAGACCCTCAGATGGGGTTACAACAGACTAGCTAGGAAACTGAAATCGATTGATTACGATGCAATGGTCATCTTCACCCCTCACTGGCAGACGTACATCGGAACTCACTTCCTAGGACTGCCTCAGTTCAAGTCCAAGTCTGTTGATCCTGTTTTCCCTAACCTCTTCCGATTCAATTACGACATCTCAGTCGATGTGGAGTTGGCAGAGAAGATGTGCGAGGTCGCAGGAGACTCTGGGATCATAACAAAGATGATGCGAAATCCTGACTTCAGGATCGACTACGGCACAATAACCTCCTGTCACATGCTGAATCCGAACTGGGACAAGCCGCTGGTGACTATCAGTAGTAACCGCAACGCACACTACTACTCGCCGGAAGTGATGAACGAACAGGCCAGTGCTCTTGGAGTGGCTTGTGCAAGGGCCATAGAGGAAAGCGGGAAGAAAGTGGTACTGATCAGCAGTCACAGCCTATCCCACAGGCACTTCGTCACAGAGTCCCCTCTGCCTGAGGACATGAGTAGGGAACACATATACAATCACAGCCAATACGTCTGGGACATGAAACTAGTAGACCTCATGAGGAGTGGAAAGATGAGGGAGGTAATCGACATCATGCCGGAATTCACTGAGCAGACGATTGCTGAGACTGAAGCGGGAGGCCTAACTTGGATGATGGCAGCCATGGGATATCCTGACTACCCAGCTGAGATATACGGTTACCAGTCCGTGATAGGTACGGGCAATCTGATTGCTGCGTGGGACCCATTAGAGTCCACGAGAGAAATTGTCCTCTGAGGTGTTTGATTGTCCGGTCCAGAGATACTCTTCGGCATTTACTGCCCACCTCACCCACAGCCGCTTCTGTCCCCAGATGCAAGTGAGGGCTATGGAAAACTGAGAGAGGCATACGAAACATGCAGGAAAAGAATCGAGGAAAGCGAGGCAGACCTGATTCTGGTATACTCTACAACTTGGCCCAGCATAATCGGTCACCAGATACAGGCTCACCCCGAACCGGAATGGGTGCATGTGGACGACGACTTCCACTATCTCGGTAGCATGCCATACAAGTTCAGAATGGACACGGACTTTTCTGAGGCTTTTAGAGAAGCCGCCGAGTCAAGGGGGCTCCAATCGAGAACAGTTTCTTACGATGGTTTTCCGATTGACACAGGCTCGGTTGTTGCCCTCAAACTTCTGAACCCGGATAACAGGATTCCGGCATGCATTGTATCTAGCAACATGTATGCAAACAGGGCGGAGACAATTGTTCTGGGCAAGTCTGCACGTGATGCGATAGAGGCTCAGGGAAAGAAGGTCGTTGTGGTTGTCGTATCCAGCCTTTCAAACAGGATGTTCACAGAACACATTGACCCCTCAGAAGACAGGATCCACTCTGCGAAAGATGACGAATGGAACAAGAAGATTCTGGAGTTCTTCGATGATGGTAGGCTTGAGGACCTGAGTCAGCTTTCTCGAGAGATCCATGGGCAGATTAGGGTCCAGAAGGTAGTGGCGTACAAGCCTGCTTGGTGGATGTCTGCTACAATGGGACAGCATAACAACTACACGGGCGAGGTCTTGGCATACGAGGCCCTGCATGGATCGGGGGGGGCGGTTGTAGTTCTGACTCCCTCCTCTGGTTCGGTCGGTGACAAGGAGTTCGACGAGGATGACGTGGAGCACTATCATGGGGACCGAGGAGTATTGGATACGGGGGCTATCTAATGGCTGAAGAGGAAGAAATGCCGGTCGAAGAGAAAAGGAAGAAGATGGTAGACGAGATCGTATCTGCTCCTGCCGAAGCAGTCGAGAGGGTATACGAAGAGGTCGGGCAGTCCCTCGCAAGATCAGCTGGAGGGGCCCTTGGGGCGGCTGCTGGTGTGGCAGTGGGTGGACCTGTGGGAGGGGTTGTTGGCGCGGTAGTCGGTCGAAAGGCGGCTGGCAAGCTAACTAGCGAGGACGGGGCCTTCATCGCAGAGGGGGGACCCTCTGCAGTTGGGGCTTACCCCCACTTGCGGAGAGTAGGCGACCTGATCTTCGTTAGCGGCATGGGACCTCGTATGCCTAAGACTAACGAAATACCCGGAGGTCCGATAAAGGACGATAGCGGGAATCCCCTGGAATACGACATCAAAGCACAAACACATGCAGTGATTAACAATATCAGAGTGATTCTTGAAGAGTATGGGGCGGGTCTGGAAGACATCGTTGACGTGCTAGTTTTCCTTATCGATATGGAAAGAGACTTCGAGGGTTATAACGAGGTTTATGCTGAGTACTTCTCGGAGATCCTGCCAGCGAGGACGACTGTGGCAGTGGAAGCGCTTCCCACGTCGATTGCCATAGAGTTGAAGGTAGTTGCAAGGCCGTGATCATGGGCCCAGGCTCTCGATACTCTCAGAATTACACCAAGAAGGGGAGGAAATAGGGTTGCACCGGCTAGGAGTCCCCTCAGGAATTGAGACCCAGTAGTCCAACCCATCGACCTCAGCTGGATAGTCCGTAGAGATGCTGTGGGCACCAACTGCAAGTGCTGCATCCCTCCTAGCAGTGTCGTTGTTGTCTGCCTCCTCGCCTCCACTGTCTGCCCTGCTACGAACGATGTAACCCTCGTTGACTAATCTCGAGATTTCCTCTCCGCTTCCTATGGGGTCAGTAATGGAGAATATTGCTGCCTCGGTGCTCCCTTCGTCCGACAGGGTAAACATCCTAGCCCCGACTAATCCCGGGTATCCTTGGATATACAGGTCTCTCGCCTCCCCCCTTGCTAGCAATACAAAGACGGCCTTCCCCCTACTCTCCTCGAGCAGTGGCCAACCATGGTCTGCTATCGCATCTCGGAGGTTTTCGCTTCCCCCCCTTACGTCATCGGGAGTGATGGTCTTGTTCAGAGGCCAGAAATCTGTGATTTCCTGCTCGATGTCGTCCAGTAGGCCAGATATCTCAAGAGTCGTTGTAACATCTGCCGCTTGCTCTGGCCAGTCCTTTGGCTCCACCCAGATGAACAGAGGATGATGCGAGGGATTGTCGTTGGACCAGGTTAGCAGCGTTCCGAGGCAATCCTCGAATGTTGGACAGGTTGTCCCAGAGTCGTACTGGTTGTGGTATACCCTGAGACCCTCTCTGATATCCCACCATACATCGAGTTCGAACTGCCTGACTCCCTGCTGGGAGGCTTGAACGTCGAGTGGTTGGTGAGTGTACATGTACTCCCTCGTAGGAGATACCAGTGGTTCAATGTGATACGAGTTATGAGTCCCCTTCATCTGTATGTGATTTAGCCGAAGTGGCTCTTCCTGGTCCTCTTCTCCGAAGATGCTGGGACCTGATCCTGCGCCGAAGCATCCAGTAAGTGATGTGATTGCCATCAGAGTGACCGCGAGCGCCGCTTGCTTCCTCATCCTGACTGAATTATTGGAGAGGGAAATAACTCTTCTGAAGGCTTTCAATGATGATGTCCACCAGGTCCGTGGACGTGTCCATGGGCCAGTTCTTCATCGGTAGCTGCTCGTATGTCTACCACTTCAACTTCGAAGCGGAGAGTCCTTCCTGCCATCTGGTGATTGAAGTCGGCAGTTACCATTTCCTCATCGATCTCCATGATAGTGAACTGAATCGGACCCTGATCACTGTGTGCTCCGACGACCATTCCCACCTCGAGTTCCATGCCCTCTGGGAAGTTTTCCCTCTCTATCTTCTGAATCGCATCCTCATTCCTTTCTCCGTAAGCATCTTCTGGAGCTAGCGTGAACTCTCTCTTCTCGCCCACCTTTGCACCGAGAATCTCTCTCTCGAAGCCGGCAATCATCTGTCTGAATCCAACTAGGAAAACCAAGGGATCCTTTCCCTTGCTGCTATCGAATTCGCCACCTTCTGCGAAGGTTCCTGTGTAATGCACTGATGCAACTGTTCCATGCTCTATTGAGCCAGTCATGGACCGTGGGCAAAGAGTGAGTATCTAACCATTGGGTATGCAGAACCTTCAACTGGGGAAGGTAGGGCCGGCAAAGCATGCGTCACTACGGTCCTAAGGACCTAGTTGGAATAGCATTGACCCCAGGCGAGGTCTATTCTGACGGACTTGAAAGGAAGTTAGGGCTGTTTTCAGTTATCATTATCTCCTTGTCGGCCATGATAGGCTCTGGATTGTTCGTACTTCCTGCTCTAGCTATGTTGGAACTTGGAGGGGGTTCGAGTCCCTTAGGAGGAGTTTGGCTTGCATACCTTGTTGCTGCAGTAATTGTAATTCCTGGTGCGGTATCGAAGTCCGAGCTATCCACAGCAATGCCGACCTCGGGTGGCTCATACGTTTACGTCGAGAAGACGTTTGGCCGCCTGGTAGGTACGATAGCTGGACTGGGGCTATGGGCCAATTTCATGCTGAAGTCTGCGTTCGCATTAATTGGTTTCAAGGCCTATCTTTGGGTGATCGAGGATCTTCTAGGGATGGACATTGACATCGAAGTAGCGGCAATTCTTCTTCTAGCGATCATCGTTGGCATAAACATCCTAGGGGTTAAGAGAATCAAGAAGATTCAGATTCCGATTGTGATGTTCTCTGCTGCATACCTATTTGCTCTGTGCGCATATGCTGTGGCTACCCATGATCTAGATTGGGGAGCGGTTTCTTCCAGGGATTCATTCGGAAGTTGGCAGGATGTTGCGGCTACATCTGCATTTGTTTTCGTGTCTTATGCGGGTGTGACTAAGATAGCTGCAGTGGGAGGCGAGATCAAGAATCCTGAGAGGAACCTGCCCTATGGAATTCTACTGTCTCTACTATTCAGCTGCCTGCTGTACGTTTCGGTAACTCTGGTAATGGCTGCTGCTGTTCCACCCTCAGAATACATGCATGGAGATCACGGTGCTAGTGAGGACCCAGTATACATATTCGCAGATGCGGTGGGAGGGGAGACAGTTGGGAAAATCGCTGCCATTCTGGCAGTTGTGACGATGACATCGATGGCCCTAGCTGGAATTCTGGCTTCCTCAAGGTTCCCTTTCGCTATGTCCAGGGACAATCTCTTGCCTCAATTCCTTGAGAATGTCCATCATAGATTTGGCACTCCTCACTGGGCGATTATTGGCACGGGAGTTGCGATGGGGCTGGCAATAACTTTCCTACCCGTTCATGACGTGGCGGAGCTCGCATCCGGGTTCAAGATAATGATCTTCATGCTGATTAATGCATGCGTTATCGTCCTCCGTACATCTTCCGAATCCCATGCATGGTATGATCCCAAGTGGAAGACACCGTGGCCTCTGTACCCTGCTGTACAGTTGTTTGGCATCTTCGGTGGCGGAGCCTTGCTTTACTTGATGGGCGCAAAGTCCCTAGTCGGGGCCTCTGTGGCAATTATTCTTGGTTTCATCATCTTCAAGGGGTATGGGGAGAGACGAGGAGAGCCACGAATCACCCCTTGGAAGACTACAAAGATGATGCTGACAAATCCAGATGAGGCCGAGAGGCGCAGATTGTTTGCTGCCTTCTACGAAGCTGACGCGAAAGGGTCTGGGGAGTTGGACCTTGACAAGTTCGTCAGCGCTTTCAAGTCCCTAGGATACATCGAGGGAGGAGGTCCTAACATACCAGACGACGCAATAGTGATCTCGAAAACCAGAAATCACCGAGGGGACCAAATGATTGGGGATGTTTTCCGCGAAGGAGACGCGGATAAAGATGGGTTGATTAGCATTCAGGAGTTTCTTAAGGTCGCCCAAGAGATAGAACCAGAGGGCTGAAACTCTGGGCGTGTGATTGAAGTCAGCGACCCTACTGGAGGGGTTGCAGGGTGAGCGATTGGTTTCCAGTAGGGCGAAGAAGGTGACTACCCACATATTGCAGGAAATGAAGCGCTCTGGCGAGAAAATCGCAATGCTCACAGCCTACGACTATTCTCTGGCGAGACTAGTGGACGGAGCTGGAGTGGACGTAATACTGGTGGGGGACTCAGCATCAAACGTGATGGCTGGAAACGATACTACGGTTCCCATCACACTGGAGCACATGATCTATCACGCGCAGTGCGTAGTGAATGCCGTGGATAGGGCACTAGTAGTAGTGGACATGCCATTTGGGAGCTACCAAGGAGACTCGAAGCTTGCACTAAAGAGCGCTATCAGGATAATGAAGGAATCCGGCGGCCATGCGGTCAAAATCGAGGGAGGAAAGGAAATAGTAGACTCGGTGAAGAGGATCCTGACTGCAGGTATACCCGTTATGGGGCACCTAGGCCTAACCCCACAGTCGATATACAAGTTCGGAACATACTCAGTCAGAGCAAAAGAAGAGGCAGAAGCGAACAGGCTAATGGAAGACGCACTGGCCCTTCAGGAGGCAGGTTGCTTCTCCATAGTCTTCGAGAAGATTCCCGCTAATCTGGCCAAGAAGGTCAGCGAAGCACTTGACATCCCCACGATAGGAATCGGTGCCGGATCCTCCTGCGATGGGCAGGTACTCGTCCTCCACGACATGCTGGGAGTTACAAAGGATTTCTCGCCTAGGTTCCTTCGACGCTACGCTGACGTAGGCGAGGCTGTTGACAAGGCAGTAAGGGATTACATTGGAGATGTCAGGGGAGGCACCTTCCCCTCAGAAGAGGAGAGTTACTGATCCTAGGATTGCGTCCCCAACCTTCAAGGACGCTCGCCAACGGGTCGAGTTAGGTCGTCATGAGCGAGTTGTGGGTTGAGAGGCATAGGCCGCGTTCGGTCAGCGAGATGAAAGGTCAGAGGGCGGTAGTGGACAGACTGAGCGCCTACTCAGAATCCAAAACATTTCCTCATCTGATGTTCGCCGGCCCGCCTGGGACTGGAAAGACGACGGCTGCTCTGGCACTTACCAGAGACGTGTTCGGAGACGGTTTCAGAAGCAACCTTCTGGAGATGAATGCTAGCGACGAGAG
>CETB01053019.1_pt1 | contig 19022 bp, 19 predicted proteins | sample 356381 | NCBI WGS metagenome assembly CETB01 (sample SAMEA2622545, study PRJEB7988) | marine metagenome | biome: marine biome (ENVO:00000447); feature: deep chlorophyll maximum layer (ENVO:xxxxxxxx); material: "saline water (ENVO:00002010), including plankton (ENVO:xxxxxxxx)" | depth 155 m | reverse complement strand
TGTATTGCTTCATCAGAGGCATTCATTCTTTGTTGGACTCTTTGATCAAAACTATCAAGTATTTGGTCTATTTCATCTAGTTTTTCTTGAACACTTGAATCTATATCATCCAACATTAAGGGTAATGTCATTTTTATTTCTTGCGCTACGATTTGGCGTACGAAATCCTTATCTAAACCTTGTTCTGTTCCCGAAAAGCTAGGAACAGCTAAGGAACTACTAGATTTTGATTGATCAAATCCAGTTCCTCTCCCCACTGCACTTCCACATGCAACAAAAACTATAGTTAAACTCAAAATAAGTATGATTCTAAACATTTAATCCTCACTTTTGTAAAAATTTAAAATACTCTACAAAAAATAAAAAGGGTAATTTCACTTATTAGACTTTCCTTGCTCTAGATTTCAAAAAATCAACAAGTACATATCGTCCCAAATGATCGGGCTCACTATAAAAAGTTCTACCTTTATTGATTTTTGTCATCTGAGTTAAAAATTCAATCAAAAAATGATTCATTTCTAACATAAAAGTATTTATAAGAATTCCTTCTCTAGTACATCTCTTCACTTCTTTCAAAGTTTCATCTAATGTACTTGGTGACGGGGGATAAGAGAATAAAGCTCTGCCATTCTCCATATGAACAGTTGGCTCACCATCTGTAATCATCAGAATTTGTTTATTAGCTACTTTTTCTTTAGATAAAATTTGCCTAGCTAAAGTAAAACCATGATGCATATTTGTTCCAGCTACCCAATGATTCCAGGTAGATTCAGGCAAATCTTTTCCTTCAATTACCATTCCGTAATCAGAAAATCCAACAACATGAATTTTATCTTTAGGAAATTTGGTTCTAATCAACCAATATAGAGCCAAAGCTACCTTTTTAGCAGATGTATATGTTCCAAACATACCCATAGATCTACTTTGATCAAGCATGACTACTGTAGCTGATTGAGTAAGGTGCTCATGTTCATCTACCTCAAAGTCTTCTTTCTTAAATTTGACTGGAACTGAAGGGCCTTCTCGTAAAACAGCATTAAATAATGATTTTTGTAAATTAATTTCAAAAGAATCAGTGTCTTCATAAGAAACTGACTGCCCAGTTAAATCTCCCCATTCTCCTTTAACAAAAGTATCATGAGCTCCCAAATGAGTTTTTTTCATTTGTTTGAATATTTCTTTCATAGCATTTTCAGCTATTTGATTAACTGCACGAACTCCTAATTTATACCTATCACGATTTTTTTGTAAAAAGCCTGCTTCTTCTAATCCGTTAACCATCTTGATGATTTGTTCAATAGATTTTCTAAATTCTATGCCCAATATTTCTTCAACCAAATCAAGATCTATGTCATTAAGATTTCTATCTTCAATTGCTTGATCAAGTTGGTCCTTTAAATTATTGTTTGATTCAAATTTATATAAAGAACTCTTTATTTTTTCGATAGAATCTTCTGAAACATCAGTAGAATTAATATGATCTTTAGATATTGATTCTTTCAGCGCTTCAGACAAAAATTTGAGTGCATCTTCTGAAAAATTTAGATAGTTTAATTTTGCTTCTAGTGATTTTTCAGAAATAGAATTCAATTCTGATGTCAATAAATTTTTTAAAATTTCTAAATTTTCCTTAATGGCATTAAACATGTCTGTTAATCCCAGAACAGGCTGATCACCATCAGCATTTAAGCCATTTTGAAAAACCCCAGTCAATGCTTCATTTACATCACCAGATTCCAAAATAGTTTCAGAAAATTCATCAAATAATTCTTGCCAATGATTTGACGAATCTTCTTCTAAATTAAATTTTGAGTATCTAAATGTTTGCACTGATTTATCTAAATGGAGCATCTCTCATTTCTAATGCTGCCTTTAAGCCTTGTTCATTAGAAATTCTATTAAACTCTTTCACTATGGGAGATTGATGAGAAACTGCGTCAGTTTCTGCAGCAATAACTTGCATCATATTTCTACCCATTAAATCCAAAGCTTTGTTAACAATACTCTTATTAGCAGCTAACATTTCCCATGGAATTTTTGCAATTTGAGTTGCAAGAGTTTCAACTGCATCATCTAAATCAGAAGCAGGTACAGATTTTAAGACTAGACCCATATCAGCAGCCTGTTTTCCTGTAACTGTTTCACCCGTCAACATAAACCATTTAGCTAATTGAGGGCCAACCATATATGTCCACATATGCGTTGGAGGTGTGCCCATAGCCCTTACGGGAGGAAAGCCAATATTTGCATCATCAGCTGCAATGATTAAATCACAATGCAATGCTAAGTCAGTACCTCCAGCAATCACGTGACCATGAATTCCAGCTATTACAGGTTTACTCAAATCAAATATAGATGTCATCATTCTTGCTGTTTTTTGAAGACCATGCATGTCAGATCTGATGTTATCTCTGGTAGCGCTTCTTGTTTCTCGTTCTTCATCAGTCTGTGGTGGAGTAACGTCATATCCCGCACAAAATGCCCTACCTGCACCTCTTAAAGTAATTACTCTAATATCAGTATCGTCATCGGCTTTATGTAAACAATCTATTAATTCAGCTCTTAATTGTAAACTTAAAGCATTTAATTTTTCTGGGCGATTTAAAGTTACTCTTGCAATCCCATCACTTGGTTCATATTTAATAAAATCATAAGACATATTTTTCATCTCCTTATTTTTGAAATGAAGGCAATACTAACATAGAAGAAGTATTAGAATGTGCTGATGAAAAATTGGAAATCATTTTATAACTGGCACCCCAACCCTCCTTTTTATTACGGGTGGTTAGCTTTGTTCATAGCAGGATTAGGAGCATTCGTTGCTACGGGAATTGCTCAAACAGTTTTTGGTGGAATCCAAGACTTTATTGTTGAAGACATGGATTGGGATAGAAAAACTATAGCTTTGGCAGCGACATTAGGCACTTGGTCCTCGGGTGTTGTTGCTATTTCTATAGGCAGAATGATAGATAAATTTGGACCTAGACTCATTATGCCGCTTGCTGCATTAATTGTAGGCATTGGTTCCATTTATCTTGCAAACATCAAAACTATATGGGGATTTTTCATAATCTACATCATTATTAGAGCAATAGCAGGGCCTAGTTTACAAAACCTAATTCCAAGAACAATAGCTGTAAATTTTTTCTCTCGACAACGAAATTTGGCGATGGGAATAACAACTTTCAATAGGATTTTTGGAGAATCTATAAACCTCCAAATCATTACTACATTAGCATCCAAATACTCTTGGAGATTTGCATATAGATCATTGGGTTTTATTACAATTCCATTGTGTATTCCTATTTTTATGATTATTAGACAAAAGCCTGAAGATATCGGTCAGTTTCCTGATGGAGATAAAGAAATTTCAGAAGCCAAAAAAATTAACAATCAAAATGAACAAATTTTAACTTTCAAACAAATTCTACAAATTCGATCGTTTTGGTTCATACTTTTGGGTGAATTTATAGCGGGAGTGTCAACTACTATGCTCTTATTCCAAATCGTTCCGTTTTTAACAGATGGTGGTTTATCTCAACAAAGAGCTGCTATAGCACTTACTGTAGGAAATTTATTAGGGGGAATTTCAGTCCCAATATGGGGCTATTTAACAGATAAGTTCACAACCAAAAGAATAGCCGCTTTAATTTTGTCTATGGCCGTAATTCCTACAATTTTAATCAGTCAATTAAACATAGAATCATATGGGTTCATACTTTCAATCATTTGGACAACTATTACAGGTTCAATACTTGTGCTCGGAAGCATGATGTACGGTACTGTTTTCAGTAGAAAGTCTTATGGAAGTGTTGCAGGATTGACTGGCCCTTCTAGAACTGCTGCAGTTGGATTAGGCCCTACACTGGGAGCTTATATAATCAGCTTCACAAAAAGTTATCAACCAATATTTTGGGGGTCAGCAATAGGATACTTGGTGGCAATTGTATTTTTTACAATAGTTAACTCGAAAAACAATGAGAAATAAAACTTCTAATCCTTTTCTGAACATTGATTGCTAATTGAGTTGGTAATGAATCAAAACCATGTGTTGCTCCAGCATAAACATTCAATGTAGCGTCATTTCCTGAAAATTCCCACCTAGAATGCATAAACAATGTATCGTCCAGTAACAAATCTCTTGTACCAACAGTAAACAAAGCTTTTGGCATATCACTTAAATCTGAATACAAAGGAGAAATATCTGGATCTGTTCTCTCCATATCTTGAAGATAATGATCGATAAACCATTCCATACCTGGAGTATTTAACAAACCTTTTTCATTACCCCATAACTTAGAACTTGGAGTCATAGACAAGTCATACACACCATATACAAGATTTACTCCTTTGAAGTCTGTAAATTGATGCTTATCTCTCAGTCTAATTAAAGTTGATGCGGATAAATGAGCCCCAGCTGATTCCCCTCCTATAACAATTTTTGATGTTCCAAATTCACTTTCACAATTTTTAATTACCCACAATGCAACCTCTTCACAGTCATCCTGTGCTGCAGGGTATCTGTGCTCAGGAGCTAACCTGTATTCAACACTAATCACAACCGCATTACATTCATCAGAAATGTCTTTTAATTTCTGATCTTGCATATGAGCTGTACCAATTACCCAGCCACCTCCATGAAAATGCAAGTAAATGCCCTCTATTTGCCCTTTAGGTAAAAACATTCTGACTGGAACATCGCCAATTGATGTAGATATATTTTTCACAATTGCCTCATCTAACAACAAAGGTGCGACATATTTTCCTATTCCTAATTCCATATCAGATCTGGTTTGTATATGAGAAACTTCATACAAATCAGGAAAATTAGCGGACTGAAGGATTTTTTCTTCAACAAACTGATCATTTTCACGTTCCATATCTTTTGAAAAAAAATCTGTTTCTTCTATCACTTAAACCTCAACTACTATTTTCTAATTTGACCGTCACCTTGAACAATCCACTTATACGACATTAATTCCCTTAACCCCATTGGACCTCTAGCATGTAATTTATTTGTACTAATAGCAACTTCAGCCCCCAATCCCAATTGACCACCATCATTGAATCTAGTTGATGAATTAATCATTACTGCACTAGCATCAACTTCGTTTCTAAATCTAGAGATTGAATCAGAATTGTTAGTAATTATCGCTTCAGAATGACCTGTTCCATGAGCATCTATATGGTCTAAAGCCATATCAAGAGAGTCTACAACTTTAACTCCAGCTATTAAATCTAAAAATTCTGTATCCCAATCTTGATCAGATGCTAATGTTGTTTTAGCGTTTTTAACATTTTTCAATATATCAAATGACCTGCTATCACATCGAAACTCAACATTTGATTGAGACAGGCGGTTGGCTATTTCAGGCAACAAATCAGAAGCAATTTTTGAATGTATTAAAACTGTATCCATAGCATTGCATACATAGGGTCTTTGCACTTTAGCATTATTCACAATTTCTACTGCATCATTCCAATTCGCACTCTCATCTATATATGTATGACAAACTCCCACACCTCCAGTTATAGAGGGCATAGAGGCATTCTTTGCTACCATATTAACCAACTCTTGGCCTCCCCTAGGAATCATCAAGTCTATATACTCATCAAGACGAAGCATTTCATTGATCAAAGACCTATCAGTGCTTTGAACTAATTGAACAATCTCTGTTGATAGACTCATGTCTGACAAAACTTTTTGAATAATTTGAGTAAGAATCAAATTTGAATTTATTGATTCACTACCACCACGTAAAATCACAGCATTTCCAGATTTAATACATAAACAAGCTATATCAATAGTTACATTAGGACGGCTTTCATATATCACTCCGATTACACCCAATGGAACACGAATCCTACTCACATCCAACCCGTTATCCATTACTTTATGATCTATAATTTCACCCACAACATCATCTAATTTACTTACTGATAAAGCATCATTAGAAATCTGTGTGATTCTTTCTTCATTCAGCACCAATCTATCTATCATGGCTGCTGACATACCTTTTGATTGAGCAGCTTCAATATCTAATTTGTTTTTATCAATTATTTGACTAGATTGATTGATTAATTCTTTTGCAATATTTTTAATCAATAAATTTGTTTTTTCGGCTGATAAATTAGATATAACTTTAGACGCTAATCTTGCATTCTTACCTAAAAGTTTTAAATCGGACATTACATCAACACCATATTGTTTCTATGAACTACTTCATTTCCAAAATGATAACCTAATACATTCTCTATATTTTCTGATTTTACCTTAATGATTTTTTTAAGATCCTGTGAATCATAATTCGTAATTCCCATTCCAATTAAATCACCTTTAGAATCAGTAATTGAAATCACTTCCCCCCTTGTAAATTCACCTATCACATCTAATAAGCCTACAGGAAGCAAACTGCTCTTGTTTTTTAAAGCTTTTAAAGCCCCATCATCTATCAAAATCTTTGCTTCTTTAACAAAATTACTTAACATCCAGCGTTTTCTACTTTCAAGATGAGAGACGGAAGAAGGGAAAAATGACCCTATTTTTTGTCCTTTAGACAACTTTTCTATAACAAAGTCCACCAAACCACTTGCAATAACTACATCTACTCCAGAGTTTGTTGCTAATTTTGCAGCACCAAACTTTGTAAGCATTCCGCCTCTACCCATTAAATCAGATGAAGGACCTGCATAAGATTCCAAATTTTGATCAGAAGAATCTACAAAAGAAATCAATTTAGCATCAGAAAATAGATTCGGATCTTTATCAAACATCCCTTCAACTCTACCTAATATGATCAACAAATCTGCATCTAGCATATTAGCAACTAAAGCAGAAAGGTGATCGTTATCTCCAAATACTTCTCCAGACAATTCATCAATCGCTACAACATCATTTTCATTAACTATAGGAACCACTCCATGATCAATCAACGATAACAATGTATTTCTAATATTCAAATATCCCAAACGATCTTCAACATCTCTATTGGAAAGTAGAGCTTGAGCTGTAGGAATAGAATAGTCTAGAAATAATTTTTCATATATATGAATCAAATTACCCTGACCTATAGCTGCCAAAACTTGTTTTTCAGAATCTTTTGAATCAATTGAAAAAGACTTCAAAACACTTTTTCCTGCAGCCACAGCACCAGATGAGACAAAAACCATTTGATACCCAGAAGATTGTAATTCTGAAATTTGGGATACTAAACTCTGAATAATCTTAGAATTTAAGAAATCTCCCCCATCAGTTAATAGGCTGGTTCCAGCTTTAACAACAATTCTTTTATAGTTAGAGATCTCTGACATAAACCATCAATACCCTATTGCATAACAAGCTCTTCTAGGATCAGCACCTGCTGATAAAACACCTGAACTGGGATCTCTTTTTACTACTGTGGCCCCCATGCCACATGTAGCAGCATAAGTAATTTTATGACCTAATTTTGTTAATTCATTTTTCACTTCTTCAGCAAAACCATCTTCCATAGAAAGATTTCCAGGTAAATATATGTGTGGATAAAAAGAATTAGGAGCACTATCACTAGAGAATCTAGGAGCTTCCGAAGACTCTTGAGGATTCATATTCCATAACAAAGTATTCAAAATCATCTGCAAATTTCCTTGAGTTTGAGCATCTCCTCCCGGGCATCCTACAGTCATAATCGGAACATCATCCTTTGAAATTATATAATTGATGATACTTGTTCTTGGCCTTTTTCCAGGTGCTGCAACATTTGGGTGACCTTCTACCAAATTAGTCATCTCGCTTCTAGTACTCAAAGCAAAGCCGAGTTCTGAGAAAAAAACAGATTTATTAAAAGCTCCTCCACTAGGAGTAGAACATGCCATATTGCCATGTTTGTCAATTATAGAAATATGTGTAGTACCTGCTTCATGTTGATTATCAGACTCAAGACTCTTATCGTAAAAAGGTTGGGCAGAAACTTGACCTTGAAATTTTGAAAAAGCCCAAGGATTTCCATAATCTGGTAACCCAGGTGAAGCTTTATCTAGTGAAATCAACTTAGAGCGTTCTTTTGCATATTCCTTTGAAATTAGCCCATCAATTGGAATGGTAGAAAAATCCGGATCACCATAAAAAGCTTCTCTATCAGCTAAAGCTAACTTCAAAGCTTCAACAACTGTATGAATATATTCTGAAGAATTATGTCCCATAGATTTCAGATCAAAATTCTCCAAAATATTTAATGCCTGTAATAAAACTGGCCCCTGAGTCCATGTTGAATGACTGTGAATCTTATGTCCCATAAATGAAATCTCTACAGGAGTTTCATATTTCTCAGAATAATTTTCTAAATCTTCTTTTTGTAGAATTCCACCAACAGATTTAGATTCATTTGAAATCAAATCTGCAAGTTCATTTTCATAGAAACATTTACTAGCAGCTAGAATCCTGTCATTTCTATGGCCAATAGCGTTATTTTCAGCATCAACCATCATTTTTAATACTTTTCCTAGTGCCTTTTGAATTAACAATGTTCCAGGTTTAGGCAATTCATCATTATCAAAAAAAATTTCTTTCCCTCCAGGAGGAAAAAGTTCAAATTGCTTGACAGAATCACCAGAATTTAATCTTTCAATCATATACTCATAATTTGGAATACCTTTATCCGCATATTCAATTGCAGGGGCAAATACTTCTTCAACAGATTTAGTTCCGTATTGCATAAGAAGAGACAAAGATGATTTCACTACGCCGGGGACAGTAAATGAAAGTGGTGCATTCTCGCCTGGACCTGTAGGAATATTTTCTAATCCTTTATTTTGAAAAAAACTAGGTGTAGCCTGCAAGGATAATGTACCTTGCCCACATAATGAAATAATTTCATCATTTTTTGCATCATAAAGCATATATACAGCCTCTGCACCTAAAGAGTAGGAAGCAATTGGTTCTATTACAGCAGCTGCAATTGTTGATGAAACTAGAGCATCAAAAGCATTTCCACCGGAAAGCAACATTTTCATGCCTGCCATTGAAGTTAAATAATGGCCACTAGATATAATTCCATTATTAGCATAAATTACAGGCCTACCTGTAGATGGTCTGTTTAAATCACCTTGCTCTAACGAAAAACCAACTGGAATATTCTTATCTTTATTCATATATGAGTTCCTTAAATCATTAAATAATTTAGGATGCTAACACAGGATTATATTTATAAGAGTATGTTTTTTCTCTAATGCTAAATGAGATTACGCTTGCAAAAATCAATGTCAAACCAGCTATCACAAAAGGAATATCATATGAACCAGTCATTTGTTGAATTTCGCCAGTTAACAAGACACATAAAGCACCACCAATCTGATGATACATATTGGACATTCCATTAATTGTGCCTAAATTTTTCACACCATAAATGTCTGCTAACAACAAAGATGTCATTGAGACTGTAGGTAACCAAGAAATTCCTCCCAATATCGCAAACATTATCAAGCCAACTTCACCTCCTACACCCAACAACATCAAATAAGCTATTCCTCTTAATGTATAAGCGGCACCCAAAACAAATTTTTGATTGATTTTCATAGCGGTAATACCAGCTAATAAAACCCCTACAGAATTAAGACCCATCATCAATCCAAAAATGGATGCAGCAGTAAGTTTAGGGATCCCTTGATCTTCAGCAAATGGTACAAAGTGTACTGAAAGAATATTAGTAGTAATCCCACAGACTAAATAGGCTAATGATATCTGCCAAAAAGGGAACGATTTCAAGGCATCCGTCCATTTATTAGTAAACAAAATTCCAGACATTTGTTGGCTTGAATCTTTAGAATCATCAATTTTTTCAAAATCAGGTAAATTATTAGAACTTTGTGTTCTCAAAAAAACTACAACTAAAGGAACACCAATAAAAATAATAAATGCTCCCAAGATATAAAGAGCTGTTCTCCATTCATAAGTTTGAACTAAATAAGCTGAAAATGGCGCAAATAAAGTAGGTCCAATAGACCCTCCAGCTACTGAAATACTAATGGCAAGAGGCCTTCTCCTAGAAAACCATTTAGATAAGATACTATGAATAACCACAAATCCTACACCGCTAGTAGCAAAACTACCTATAAATGCGTAAATTAATACAAACGATGGAATAGAATTTATTCGACCAGTTAAAAAAGTGGTTAAGCCAAGTACAAACAAACATACTATTACAATTAATCTCCCACCAAACTTGTCATTTAGATACCCAACTACTACAAACGACAATGCCCCAACAAAAATGCCCAAAGACAAAACCCTAGTAATAGTATTTCGGTTCCAGTTCAGATCTTCTTCAATAGGAGTTATAAAAACACTAAAACTTGACCTGATTCCCATTCCACACATAATTACGAAAAAACCTACAGCCAAAACTAGCCAACCATAATAAAATTTTTGTATTTTCAGTTGAGGAAACATTTTTAATCCATATAAAATATTTAAGCTATAGTATAGTCCTCAAGACATAAATTGTCCGAAAAATAAACACTCACAATTTGTAAATATAGGTATTAATTTAAGTAATGGATTCTGAACATTTTAAATCAGGGCTAAACAAAGCAAAACTTGGACTTCATGAAGAAGCAATAGAAGAATTCGAAAAAGCTGTATGGGAAGACCCTGAAAATTTTGAAATCCATTACAATTTAGGGACAGCATTTTTAACTCTGGGTGGATTTGATCAAGCAATAATTAGTTTTTCTAAAGCTTTAAAAATTAACCCTGAAAATTCTGACGCTTTAGGAAACAGATCAGTTGCATATTTAGCAATAGGCGATGATAAAAGATCTGAAGAAGATAAAATTGAAGCCATTAGACTCGGGGCTCCACCAGATGGAATTAATACAATTTTAGAATTCGTAAGAGAACAGAGAAAACAATCAAATTCATTTAAACCAAAATAAGCAGGTGAAATTATGGATAGAAAATTAGACAGAGATTGGGAAAAAGATAATGTAATTTATCCTGACCCCGCTATAGAAGTAATATCTGATGAATTTAAAAAATACGTTATAGGAAATGGTTATATAGAAAGAATCTATACAGGAAGCAGGTGGGCTGAAGGTCCTGCTTGGTTTGGTGATGGAAAATACTTATTATTTAGTGATATTCCCAACAATAGAATCATTAAATGGGAAGAAAACAATGGTACATTCACTACATTTAGATATCCATCTAATAATGCAAACGGAAATGCAAGAGATTTACAAGGTAGGTTAATTACCTGTGAACATCTTTCAAGACGGGTTACTAGAACAGAATATGATGGTTCAATTACTGTATTAGCTGATCATTTCCAAAATTCAAAATTAAACTCTCCAAATGATTTAACTGTTCATTCAGATGGATCAGTGTGGTTTACAGATCCAGATTATGGAATTCTTGGCAATTACGAAGGCGATAAATCTCAATCCGAAATTGCTCCAGGTGTATACAGGGTTGATTCAAACACATTAGAAATTTCTAGAATGAATACAGACAAAATTTTAAAACCAAATGGCCTTTGTTTTTCTCATGATTATAAAAAACTATACATAGCAGATTCTGGTTCTAATAATCCTAAAGTGACTTACGAATATCAATTATCTGACGATGGAAAATCTATTGATAACGGTAAAGTTTTCATAGATACCAAAAGTGACGGAACTGACGGAATTAGGTGCGATACTGATGGAAATCTTTGGTGCTCAGCTCAAAATGGAACCAACTCAATATCTGTTTACAATCCAAAAGGTTCTCTGATTGGAAGAATACATCTACCGGAAAAACCATCAAACCTAACTTTTGGGGGAACCAAAAAAAATAGATTATTTATTACTGCAAGCAAATCAGTTTATTCTTTATACGTAGGGGCAACTGGAGCAGCCCTCAGTTAACTTAATATTGCAGTTACTTGTTGATATTCCTCATCGCTTAAATCCCAATCACATGTAGATGCATTTGAGGTAACCTGTTCGGGTTTTGTGGCGCCTGCAATCACTGAACTAATATTTTTATTCCACAGTAGCCAAGCAAAAGCTAAGTCGAGCACCGACTTCCCTCTTGCTGTGCTAAATTCAGTTAATTTATCCAATATGTCAAAATTCTTCTCTGACATTACTTCAAATCTATCAGCTGACTGCAATCTAGTACCATCAGGAATTGCTTGATCTCTTTGATATTTTCCAGTTAAAAACCCATTAGCCAATGGAAAGTAAGGAAGAATACCCAAATCGTACTTTTCACAAAAAGGAATTAATTCTTTTTCTACCGAACGCTCTAACATACTGTAATGAGGCTGAACACTTACAAAACTGTTGATCCCTAAAGATGATGAGGTCCAAACAGATTCACATACTTGCCATGCATCAAAATTTGAACAACCGAAATAACGAATTTTCCCTTGAGAAATCAAATCATCCAAAGTTCTTAAAGTTTCCTCTATAGGAGTATAAGGATCCCACCAATGAATTTGATATAAGTCAATATAATCTGTTCTTAACCTAGATAAACTTTTTTCTACCTGATCGATAATATGTTTTCTAGAATTTCCAGCTTGATTAGGACCTTCCGCCATTCTTGTAGAAACCTTAGTAGCCAAAACAACTGAATCTCTACGATTTTCTAGGGCTCTACCTATATACTCTTCTGACAAAGTATTTCCATAGCTGTTAGAGGTATCAATTAAATTAATTCCTTCATCTAACACTTGATCTAACACTAATTTAGTTTGATCAAAATCCAATCTTCCTCCAAAATTATTAGCGCCTAATCCAATTACTGAAACATCTAACCCGGTATTCCCTAATTTTCTATATCTCATATTTATCTGTTCCTGTTAAATACTCATTACAACTTTAATCACTTCATCTTGATACTGTTCATATTGGTCATACGCAGCATTAACCTCTGAAAACTTCATCTCGTGAGTTTTCATTTCTCCTGGATTCCACCAACCTCTTTCTTTCAATTCAATCATTCTTTCAATATGGCCAATTGGATCACCACTTCTAGAAGCCTGAGTGGGAATAATTATAGGAGTATTTTTCAAAAAATATTGAGTATCTATCGAGGTCCATCTTCCATCAGGACCATCATGTTGGATTCCAAAAATTATTACTTTCCCATCCTTAGTAGCACTTCTAATAGAAGCATTTAAAGTATCTGGAAACCCTGCAGCCTCTACTGAAATATCAGCCAACTTACCTTCAGTTATTTCTGATAATGCCTCATCTAAATCTACTTGCTCGGGATTAATGGTATGAGTTGCACCAAAATTTTTGCCCCATTCAAGCCTATAATCCAAAGGATCAACTACTATAACTCGCCTAGCTCCAGCTCGAGCAACAATAGCAGTAAACGATAAACCAATACTTCCTTGGCCAAAAATGACAACATCCTTACCTAAAATAGTGCCCATTTGTTGACATGCATACAAAACTGTTCCTGAAGGCTGACACAAAATCCATTCACTTAATTCCCCATGATCAGGAATTAATGCCATTTTACCTTCGTCTCCTGGGTAATATTCAACTAAACCACCATGACTCTCTGCACTTGGAAGAACTATAACTCGTTGACCAACTTTAAATTTATTAGATTTACTTTCTACTATTGTGCCTGCACATTCATGACAATTTCCACCATGTTTCATAGGATAATTTTCTTCTGAAAAAACTGGTCCATAACCATGTCTAATATCGCTTCCACAAACAGACCAATTCTCTAACTTGATCAAACATTGACCATCATTAATTTGGGGTATCTCTATGTCTTCTATTTCAAATCTTTTAGGCGCAGTAATTCGAGCAGCAAACATTTCAACTCCTTATTTTTGAGGTCCTAAATTTTCAGTAACACTATCAGGTCTAGTAAGTGAAATATGAAAAAAATCTTCTCCATCAGAGGCACCATGCCAATGTTTTTCTCCTGCTGGAATAAAAGCAGTGTCACCTTCATTCATCTCTACTTCAATTTCCTCATTTGCAACAATTCCTTTTCCATGGGTAGCAAATAAAATTTGATCACTAGTATGTGTATGAAAATAATTTTTAGCCCCATCGTAAAATTTTACCCAAGCGAAACTGTATTGATCTGTTTCTGGATCTCCTACCAAAGGTTGGCGAGTAACTTTCCCACCATAAAATAAAGGTGCATTAGAAGCATCATCAGGTTCTATTTCATCTTTTCCAACAACATGCATATTAATCTCCTATAATTTAATTACATCAAATCCTGTATAAGGTACCAAAACTTCAGGGATAATAACCGATCCATCAGATTGTTGATAGTTTTCTAAAATAGCTATCAATACTCTTGGAATAGCCAAACCTGATCCATTTAAAGTGTGAACTAAGCTAATTTTTCCCTCATCATTTCTATATCTAATAGCAGACCTTCTGGATTGAAAATCTGTACAATTTGAGCATGAGGAAACCTCCAACCATTCTTTGGATCCAGGACTCCATAACTCGATATCATAACTTTTAGCGGCGGCAAATCCTAAATCACCTGTACATAGTTCTAAAACTCTATGAGAAATATTTAGGTTAATGGCAATTTTTTCAGCATCTGAAACCAGCAATTCTAATTCAGAAAAAGAATCTTCAGGTTTAACAAATTTATACATTTCCACTTTATCAAATTGATGAACTCTTTTAATTCCTCTAGTATCTTTTCCTGCTGAAAACTTTTCTCTTCTCCAACACGGTGTATGTGCTACAAACCTTTTTGGTAAATCATCACTAGATAGAATCGAATCTCTAAAAAGTCCTGTGATTGGTGCTTCAGCAGTAGGAACTAAAAAAAGATCATCTTCAAGATCATGGTACATATTTTCTTCAAAGTGAGGTAAGTGACTAGAACCAATGACAGTCTCTCTATTTACTAAATAAGGTAGAAAAATTTCTTCATAATGATTTTGTGAAATATGAGTATTTAACATCCAATTGATTAAAGCCCTTTGAAGAGTCGCCCCTTTGCCTTTTAATACATAAAATCTAGATTGTGATAATTTCACACCACTTTCTAAATCTAAAATGCCTAAATCTGAAGCGATCTCCCAATGAGGTCTTGGTGTAAATAAAAAATCTGGGGGATCCCCTATAGTTCTAATAACATTATTTGACCCTTCATCACTTCCAACTGGAACTGAATGATGAGGAATATTTGGTATATTCAATAAAATTTCAGATAAATTTTCAGAAATATTTTTGATCTCTTCTTCTAAAATTTTTATTTGATTACCAACTTCTCTCATTTCTTCAATAAGTTCAATCGGCTTTTCTTTTACTGAGCTTAATTGTTTTGAAACAGTATTTCTTTTAGCTCGTAGTGAATCCACAGATACAATTTTTGATCTTTTAGTTTTATCTAAACTGACCAATTGTTCTGTAGGAAAAGACTGATCTCTTAATTTACCTGCGGATTCTAAAATTTCCGGATTATTTCGAATAATTTCTATATCTATCAAAAAACAATTCCTATAAATGTGTTTAACGGATTGTAATACAATTATGTCTAGTGATTGAAGGAATGCTTATACATAATATAATCATTACCAATAATATATTAGAGAAAAATTAAATTGGACTATTCTGAACTTCAACCTGAAAGTATTATTTCTGAAAATCAATATCAATTTTCAGAAGATTTCATTAACAAATATACCGAATCAGTAAAAGACAATTCTGACTATAAAAACAATGTTCCACCAATGGCCATTTCAGCTCTCAGTATTAGAGGAGTTCTTAATGATCTAAACATCCCTGGCGGAACAGTACATGTCAGCCAAGAATTCAATTATTTCTCACCAGTACAAAAATCTGACAAAATTGAATGCTTGGCTACAATAATTTCAAATAATGTAAGGGGTGGATGGAGATTTCTAGGAATTAAACTAGAAACAATCTCAGAAAACCACAAATTAATCATGACAGGGAAAAGCACTATCATGATCCCTGTAGAGAATAATCATGCCTGAAGAAAAAGAACTTATAGTTATTGAAAAAGTCATTTCATTTGATTTAATTAAAAAATATGCAGAAGCGTCAGGCGATTTTAATCCTATACATATAGACAAAGAATTTGGAATCAAGTCTCAATTTAAAAACAATATTGCCCACGGTATGATGATAGCTTCTTCAATTTCTGAATTAATGTATAAAAATTTTGGAGAAAGCTGGTCTAGAACCGGTAATATGAAAATAAAATTTAAATTGCCAATTTTCCCAAATGACAAAATTATAACCGAAGGAAAAATCAAAAAAACTGAAGAGACGTCAGAAGGAAAGTTAATAAGCTGTACTGTCACAGTTAAAAATCACCACGGTGAAATAGCTATTTCAGGTGAAACAACTGTAACAATCAAATATGGAGAAAAAAATTGAACACAATCATTAAACGAAAGATCGCAATTGATGGAATGGGTGGAGATTTTGCTCCCCAAATTCCGGTAGAAGGAGCAGTATTAGCTGCAAAAAGAGGAGTAGCTGAAATTTTACTTGTTGGTGACGAGGAAATATTAAAAAATGAACTCAGTAAACATCAAGTAGACGGTTTACCAATCACTATTGTCCCATCACAGGGAATTATCAACGATGATGAATCTCCTGCATTAGCCTTAAGGCAAAAACCCAAATCCTCAATATTAGTTGCTACTAATTTGGTGAAAACAGGAATGGCTGACGCAATTATTTCAATGGGTTCTAGCGGCGCTACCATGGCGGCAGCTGTAGTCATTTTAGGAACAATAAAAGGAATTGAAAGGCCAGCTATTGGAGGGCCAATCATAGGGTCTGCCCCAAACCAGGTAATATTAGATTTAGGCTCTAATATAGATTGTAAGCCATCAAATTTGGTAGGTTTTGGAGTGTTAGGTTCGATTTTCAGTCAATTATTATTAAACATAGAATCTCCTAAAATTGCCATTTTAAGTGTTGGTTCGGAAGAAGGAAAAGGAAATAGCCTTGTCAAAGACACAACAAAATTATTCCATCAAAGTGGACTAAATTTTATTGGAAATGTTGAGGGACACGACCTACTCACAGGAAAAGCTGACGTAGTAGTTTGTGACGGGTTCGTAGGGAATGTAATCTTAAAACTAGTAGAAGGATTTGGTCGTGGATTTGCTAAACAATTAAAAGAAACACTTTCAACTCACGTCAACAATCAAGACCTTGAAAATTTATTAAATGAATTCAACAAACGGAATAATGTGGTAGATTCAAGAGGTGGAGGTCCTGTGTTTGGGGTTAATGGAGTAAGTATTATTGGACATGGAAGTTCATCCGCTCAAACAGTTGATAGGGCAGTAGACTCAGCACTAATGTGTATTAACACAAAACTAATAGAAGAAATGAATAAAGAGACACCTAAAATAATGTCTACTATTACAAATTAGCATTAGGAGAAAATTTGTCAGAATTAGAATTACAAGGTAAAACAGCGTTAGTTACAGGGGCCAGCAAAGGAATAGGTAAAGCTTCAGCATTAAAGCTTGCTTCTATGGGTGCAAATATAGCAGTAAATTATTTTTCATCCGAAAATGAAGCACTTGATACAGTCAAAGAAGTGAAATCTTTGGGCGTTGATGCTTTTGCTGTTCAAGCAAATGTTGGTAAATTAGACGAAGTCAATTCAATGATCTCAGCGATAGTGAAAAAATTTGAAAAAATTGATATTTTGATTAATAACGCCGGAATCATTCAAGATGGATTACTGCTTAGAATGTCAGATGAGGCATGGTCTAAAGTAATTGATACCAACTTAAATGGAACATTTTATTGCTCAAGAGCAGCTATAAAATTAATGTTTAAATCCAGATGGGGCAGAATTATTAATATAGGTTCTGTAGTTGGGTTAAGAGGTAACGTAGGTCAAACTAACTACAGTGCATCTAAAGCTGCAATCAACGGATTCACTTTTGCATTAGCAAAAGAAGTTGCAACTAGAAACATTACTGTTAATACAATTACACCTGGATATATAAATACGGATACTGTTGAAGTTCTGTCTGACAAACAAAAAGACGCAATTATGGGATGGATTCCAATGCAGAAGTTTGGAGAAGTTGAAGATATATCCAACATGGTTGGATATCTTTCTAGTAACAATGCAAAATACATTACCGGACAAACAATTAGTATTGATGGTGGAATGGCAATTTAATTCATATGAAAAAGTTTGAAAATAAAACTGTATTAATTACTGGTGGATCAAGGGGTATTGGTAAGGAAATCGCCCTAAAATTTGCTCATCAAGGTGCAAATATAATTTTCAATTACCTCAGAAACCATCAAGCAGCCTCAGCAACATTTGATGAAATTACAGCTTTAGGAGTTGAGTGTAAGAAAATCAAAGCTCATTTGGGAGATGAAGAAAAAATAAATTTCCTTTTCTCAGAAATAAAAAGTGAGTTTGATTCTATAGACATCTTAATTAATAATGCAGCATCAGGAGTTCAAAAAAATTCTACTGACCTTGAACCAAAACACTGGGATTGGACAATGAATATTAATGCTAAAGCACCTTGGCTGTGTGCAATCAAAGCATCAGAAATTATGCCTCAAGGTAGTTCCATAATTAACATTACCTCTGAAGGATCAAGAAAAGTTTTACCATATTATTTCTCGGTTGGCACTTCAAAAGCCGCACTAGAAGCATTAACCAGATATTTAGCAGTAGAACTATCTAGTAAAGGAATTAATGTAAACGCTGTTTCTGGTGGATTTATTGAAACTGACGCATTTAAATCTTTTCCAAATGCAGAAAACATGGTCAATGCAGGTCAACATAATTTTGGAAACAGGAAAATGACCGCAGAAGACTTAGCAAATGTTGTAACCTTTTTATGTTCTAAAGAAGCTGAAATGATAAAAGGTCAAATCATCATAGTAGACGGTGGAGTCACATTAACCCACCAACTTTAATAATCAATACTTTTCAAAAAAATTTCAGTATCCTCTCGAATTTTCGTTTTTTTCGATTCATCCATTCGATCATAAGTCTTATACATCATAGTCATTCTAAAATTAGA
>CETB01051534.1_pt1 | contig 19076 bp, 4 predicted proteins | sample 356381 | NCBI WGS metagenome assembly CETB01 (sample SAMEA2622545, study PRJEB7988) | marine metagenome | biome: marine biome (ENVO:00000447); feature: deep chlorophyll maximum layer (ENVO:xxxxxxxx); material: "saline water (ENVO:00002010), including plankton (ENVO:xxxxxxxx)" | depth 155 m | reverse complement strand
CTCGGTGAAGAAGGAAACTATTACTCCAAATATTTCATTGCACCTTATAGTTCTGGCAATCTATCCATAACTAACCCTAATGCGAATGCAGCAACTGTAACTTGGAAGAGTGGCGGAGTTTCTGTGCCTGCAAACCAAACCAGTGTCATTCCTTGGCCCCCTTCAAATATTGATAGTGCAGCACACATAGAAAGTAGTGAAAACATTCTGGTCGAATGGGGAGTTGGAAGTAACGGAATTAGAATGCTTGCAGCAACAGATACTGGCCAGATAACTGGATTACAATTCATGGAAGATGATTCGGAAACAATCATCAATTACTCTTCAGAATTTGGTGACTATCAATCTAAACTTTCACTTGATGGTGATTCTGGTATAATGATTCTAGAGGATGATGGTGCAATGAGATGTATTGCGATTGATCAAACCGCATCCGGATGGATCTCTACTACACTGCCTTGGAAATCCATGAACGGTCTACCTGAAGGCCAAATTATCTCTGCATGGAGGAATGGTGAACATCCAGCAAGTATCGAGATAACATTAATTGGAACCGAAGGAGATTCCTCACACGCAAATATAGCTACTGCATGGGCATTTCACATATCTCGATTGACCTACGAATTTGATACTTCGATTACAGGATTAGAAGTTGCTTGGAGTGCAGGCGCCATAGTTACCAATCACCCTGAATTAGAGCCTACGATTTTAGTCGGTCCAACAGATAGACAAGGACCAGGGCCACGATTCAGTGCTACTGTTCCTTCATTACACCCAACAGCAAATTCCGTCACCGGTAGCGGTACTATGAACCTGGACATCGAGTTGACAATGCGTGAAAGTTTAGCATCTACAACTGCTTACGACGTAAGAAGAGGGTGGGTTGGACCATATGGAGATGCTGTCGCATCATGGTCTAGCACAGGGCTAGAATCTTCTGAAGATTGGATAGTAAACCCAGGGCGTATTGACCTTCTGGATGATTATGTTGGTTGGGTTCCAGTCCCAACACATGGGCCGAGTGAAGCCGTTTGGCATACTGCTGGAGAACCTATTCAATTCAATCTGCAGATAAGTAGTATTGATGTTCACATTTCGGAGGCAGCATCATGAAAGGAAGATTAGTTCGCGACCAATCAGGAGCGAGTACTGAACTCGGTTATATCTTCACATTCTTGCTTGGAGTTCTTTTCCTTTCCATGTTTAGCGTGTGGGCATTTGGCCTAGAAACTTCGACTCGTGAAAACTGGAATACGACTGCGGTTGATGTCAACATGGCGGATATCGCTGCTGCTGTTGAAAGAGCAGACTTGGCTAGTCGAGAAGATAGCAGTGTTCGTTATGCAGAAGTTGTCAGTTGGCGTTTAACCGAAGCAGATGAATCAGAATTCGTTCTAACGCTTGACGATGAAGGATTGCACTTGGACCATCCTGAAAATGAATTAGATCGAGATGTATCGATTTCTGCTACAGGCTCTGGTACATACGATGGCAGAATAACACTCTCGGGAACTACGGAAATATGGGTAGTTTACGATGAAGGGAAAACCTACCTGACCAATTCAAGACCTGATTTTTAATCAGCGTCCCATAACTGCAGTGTGGACCATCATCTGTACTTCTCGCATACGAGTCTGAGCACCTAATTCTCTGAATACAGAAAGCGCTCTCTGCAAATACTCCATTCTACGTTGTCTATCAGGAGCCACTCCGCCTAATCTTGCCAATAATTCTCCGATTTGCATTCGCAGGTCATTCGCTTCAGAAATGACTAATGCTTCACGATAGCGCTCCAATGCTTCCTCAATTCTACCACTATCTTGGAGAACCTCACCAAGCAAAATTGAAACTTCTACTAGTGCAAGCGGGTCTCCTGCTTCACCCATTGTAGAAAGAGCATCAGTATAGTGGTGAAGTGCCAAGTCTGCATCGCCACTCTTAGCATAATAACGACCGAGAACTGCTCTAGCACGGGCGTGTAAAATGGTATCATCTCCAGATTCAGATCTCTCATATGATGATAGAGCATGGTCGCGTGCACGGTCGCTTTCTCCAAGATCCAAAAGAGATCTTGCAAGAACAATCTGCGCAGGAATTAGTTCTAGTGAATCATCTCCTGAAAGGATTTTTTCAACTTCCGAATATGCATCCAAGGCTTTACTTTTCTCTCCATTGCGGCGTAGAATGTATCCCATGTTATTGTAAGAACGAGCTGCACCGACAGCATCTCCAATCGAGATAAATAACTCAAGGGCCTTTCTGTGCATGTTGAGGCTCGAATCAGAATCACCACGCTTCAAAGAAATGTCTGCCAAATTAGACAATATGTCTGCAATTACATCATCTAATCCTGCCGCCTCAGCAGGCGGCCTAGCTTGGCTAAATGCCTCCTCGGCTTCATCGAAACGACCTAGAAGTGCGAGAACTTCTCCTCGCAATCTATCGATACGACAAGCGCTTTCTGCTTCAACAGATTTGGTGTCAACGGTTTCTAAAAGACCCAACAATTCGATGTGCCCTTCTTTGATTAAATTCCGTCCTTCCTCTACAATAATTTTTGTTGCATCTTCATGTCTGGATGATGAAATTAGGTGATAAATTAGTTCTAATGCTATTTGGCTTGAACTGGCTTGCTTTTCATACCAAGCAACAGCCTTGTTGTGCAACTCCTCTTTCGATTGCTTGTCAAGACTCTGTAGAAGGAACTCTCTAATCAAATCGTGAACGTCATAGGTCGCAGAATCTGCATGTCTCGCTAAGCCTGATTCTACAAGCGAGTCTAACTCGTCGACATTCAAACCTTGTTCTGTCAATGCTTCCAGTTCAATTGGTTCTCGGAAAACAGATAACGCACCCAATAACCTCTTTTGCTCTCCAGAAAGTTTAGAGAAAATTTCGATATTAACATAGTTCTCCAAAGATTCGTGGAATGCTCCCGCAGATGCACCGCGGTTAATCAGTTCCAATACTAGCGGATGACCGCGGCTTAGCGAATGTATGTACAGTAATTTCTCTTGATCTAAATCATCAAATGCCGATAGTAGGGAACGTGTAGAATCTTGATCTAGACCTTCCAAAGGTAATACTAGAGATACGATTCTTCCATCTGCATCCTTCAACGAAACTACTTCTTTGAAAGAACGCGAGAAGATGACTAATCCTACATCTCCCTCACACTCTACCAAACCTCGAGAAAGGGCCTGTATTGTTTGATGAAGTGTCTTGTCACTGACCTTGTGATAATCATCGATTACAATCAAAGCAGGTGAATTGGACAATGCATCCAAAATAATTCTTGCAGCATCAGCAGCCTTGGGAACAGGAGTTGCAGAGATATAATCCGCAAGCATCGAATCTCCAATGTTGGAAAGCCAATCTGCTATGCTCTCAAAGAATGCTCTACTACCATCCCAATCTTGACACCGATGATACATCAAATTCCTGCGATGCATGAAAGATTCTATCACTTTAGCCGCCATAGAAGTCTTTCCTATACCTGCAATCCCTGGAATCATTAGAGTTGTTGAACGTGCTTCGAGCAAGTTAACCATGTTTTCCAGTTCGGTTGAACGACCATAGAAATGGCGCAACCGAGGAAGGTCGCCCAGACTTGTAACCAATTGTTTCTCAACATGTTTGGATAAATCCCTCTCAACTAAATCTGCAGATAGCGATCTAACATCTAAAACTCCATTGTCATCTAAGTATCGAATTACATCAACTGGCCTCATTGTAAACGGCAGTTTGTCCTGAATTTCTCCAAGCGTAGATGCAATAGTGTTTCCACCTGGTAAAATTGCTCTGAGTTGGAATTCTCTGAGACGTTTCCACGTATCCTCAGCTAAATTCATTCCAGAGTCGGTTAAGAAGTACGCTTTGCGCTTTCTACTAACTCCTTGAACGTGCGCCTGCCTCTCCACTAGCAAGCCTTGATCTTTCAATCCGGCAATTGCACGTGGTACATTTGAACGAGCGATTGCTACAGCATTCGCAATTCCCATTTGTGATAGAGCAAACGGAACTTCAACCGAATTCATGAAGTCTGCAAAATCAGACAGATGCAACAAGATTCTCTCTTGAACACCTGGTTTTGGTCGCGCAGTCATAACCTTTCCATTCCCCCAGTCCTCTTAGAGTGTTGTGTATTTCCGTGTAAGAAATCACTGTTGTGGTGGTTGATAGTTAGGATCTGCAACCCATTGGTTGGATTGAGCATCCCAAATCCAGCCTGGATGTTGAGGTTGAGCAGCCGGAACAGGCGCAGGAGCAGGTGTTAGTTCACCTGCTGCTTGTTCAGCGGCTCTAGCTTTAGCCCAAGCATAGGGGTCGTCCTCTTTTTGTTGCTCCTCAAGTGCTTCAGGGTCATCCTCAAACTCATCTTCAAACTCCAGGAAGAAGAATGCACCTACTCCAAGAAGTATAGCAAGCGCTACTACAGCGATAACCACCCAAACCCAAGTTTCCAGGCCATCTGTAAGTGCCTCTCCGCTCTGAAGAGAGATGTCGTTATTGTCATCCTTACCAATGAATTGTCCATCTTGAGCGAAGTAAATCTTGTAATTACCGTCATCACCAAGTTGTGATGATGAAATTTCCATTTGCCAGGTTCCATCAGCAGCCACTACAGTAGTATTCAGTAGAGTGTCTCCTTTCAGAAGACGTGCCTTGACTTGAGAGTTCGGTAATCCAGTTCCTTCGAAATCAGCGGAATCACCGAATGTCACAGTTCCTTGGTCAGTTCTTTGTGCTGTAAATTCTACTCCTTTCACAATGAAATTGACCTGATATGAATATGCAACAGAATCATGGATATCTCGTGCTTCAAACATTACTCCTTGCATAGACCAATCTGAGATTTCGCTTGATGTTTGGTACATCGAATCCATTGGGTTGTAAATCGCCTTTCCTTCAGGTGTTATTCTGATGTGGTATGCATAATCATCATCAAATGCAGTAGAAGGATCATCACGAATATCGAATACCATATGGCTGGTTTGTGGTCCGGCTCCATCTGAATCATTGAAGTAATCTAGTAGATTGATTTCTACGCCATCACCACACTTGTCGAATGCACTTGACCTTTCGTCACAGAAAATTGTGACCGTATCAACCCATCCATCAGGATTGAATGTTGGTGCTACATTGTTAGCGTCCGCAGGGTTGTCGATGATGATTCTAACAGTTTCAATCATTGAATAATCTACGCCATCATACGCCTTGACTTGGACTTCGTATTGCTGATCGTGAATGAGGTCGCTTGTATCCCAATAAGTCATCCAAGCCCCATTTGGCTGGAAATTAGTAATAGGGTCAGGGCCACTATTCAATTCAATTCCGCTAGCTAAATCTACAATTGTAATCTCGACTCTTGTAACTTGGCCGTCGTTATCTCTTGCAACACCGCTAACAATAGTCTCTTCAGATGCACGTACGCTCTCCATTGGTAGAGGTTCGCTCACTTGGACAATTGGAATTCTGTTGTCATTATCGATATTGATAGTAACGATTTCTGGAACACATACATCTACAGTTTCATGGCAGTAATTAGAATCGCTAGCCCAAACTGTGAAAGTGTATGCACCGCTTGGTAATGAGGAGAAGTTCCATGAATCAGACCAAACTGTTCCACCGCCATTGTTGGCAGGATAGTTTGCAGAGTAGTTGTTTGGACCTACTACACTGAACCATATATCACGGATATCGGTACCTTGTACACCTTGGTAATCATCCGAAGCCGTTCCGCTGAACAATACCTCTTGTCCATCGTGGGTGGAGGCATCTAGTGGAGAATCGAGATTAATCGTAGGAGGATTGATGTTTAGTTTGAAGATACGAGTTGTAACAATAGATTCGTCCAAACCATCATAGGAACGGATTCTGAAAGTGACATCTTCTTCGAAGTGGTTTGCCATATCCCAATCAAAACTCCATGTCTTGAACGGCCAATTAGTCATTGTAACTTCACCATTTGCTCCAGAAGTATCTGTAGCAAGGTACCAATCTATGCTACCATGTGGTTGAATTTCCACTCTCTTGATATCACCGAACTGCTTCAACCAAGCATCATAATCATTGAAGTAAGGACCTGAAACTCCATCATGGGCAGAACCTGTCAACGAAATTGTTCTTGCAAATGATGTACCATCATTCTGATTAACACTCACCGAAGGTGCGATGTTGTTCAGATGAATCACTTCGTCAACCATTCCTGTCAGTGTGAAATCGTGGGTAGATGTACCCTTACTGAATTTCTTAGCTTCAACCGTATAGGTTGGCATCTCCCTTCCACCATTCTGACAGTCAGGATCTTGACCATCTACTAGGGTGTCACCATCATTATCAGCACCGTCTCCACAAGAATCCTCTCCTGTACCGGTAGCAACATGGTCCCAGTTGGTATCAATGTGGAAATTAGAGGGCAATGTCACCCATTGAGTAAATCCATAAGCGTCGGTACTCATGTTGTACAATGGCTTACCATTTGCGTCTTTGATTGTGACAAGAGCATCTGAAACTTGTGAGTTATCAGCTTTGACTTGGTAGCGAACCAGTTCACCTTGCTCGACTTGAACTCCCCATGCAGTATTCTGGTTCTGGATGTGAATCTTCGAACGGTCGAAGTTTTGAATATCGGAGTAAGTGAAAGTGGTTGCATTTTGATTCACTTCCATTGACAAAGGCATGAAACGCGGAGGCCATTCTGCAGTCAATGGTGCCTTGATACACTCCGCAGTGTCCCACGGACACTCCGCGCCTTGCCAAGACAGAGATACTGGATACAATTCATTGCCACCTGGATCAGGCATAAATTCGCTTTGAACTGCAACTCTAGATTCTGTAACATTGTATATCTGAGAGGCATTGGAATATGTGTTCTCAGAGAAATAAGCAATTGAACCATACTTGTTTCCGTAGTTATCATCATACAGCGAAATATTTGCTGCGAATCCTCCCACTTCTATGTCGTTACCTTGAGCGTTTACAATTCCACCCTTGATTCTGAATCCGTCCCCGATATTGTTGGTCACAGTATTATCCATGAATGTTGCAGATGACATGTATACGTGGAATGCTGGACATGGGAAGTCTCCACCGTACATGTATTGGGAATTACAAGTTCCCGTATTGTTGGAGATTACATTGTTGGCGAAGTAAATTCTAGCCTTAGTAGGAGAAGGTACATTCCATCCCTGGTCCTTGTGGTGATATTCTCCGATAAGAACAGGTTCTTTTGCAGTGTTTAGAATCGTATTGTTTTCTGCTGAAACATCTGATTCTCCATAAACCCAGAGTCCATTCCACCCACCAATTGGTCCAATGACGTTGTTATTGATGGTCACGAAAGAGGACCTAATACCGAATCCTGAACCTTCAGAGGAACCAGAGATAGTGTTGCGTTCAGCGACGACAATTGCGCCATCATATGCAGTGATTCCTGCACCTTCTGCTGGAGTGATTGTGTTATCAGAAATAACGAATGTGTATTGCTGTCCATTTGTTACAAGATGTGAATTTGTGTCGATTGCGTTACACTTGGTTGTAACGGTCGAATTGGTCAGATAACCGCTACTTGAACGCAGGAAAGCGCCATACGAATTATCAGTGATAGAAATAGTATCCATCCTCACGAAAGAGTTCTGAAGATAGACCGCTGAGCGACCCCCTCCTTGTTGGCCACAGTCTGTTTCTTCGCCTGTGAATGCAGAATTTAGAATCTGCATAACTACTAATCCAGCACCGGCACCATATGCCTGAATTGCTGCACCTTGGTAACCTTGACCGTCTGTACCAACTACGAATGTACCACCGTCTAAGGTTGGTGAAGCTCCATCAAACGCTAGTATGTTTGTTGTGTTAATATCTATGAAAGTTGGATTTGTTACGCTAAGACTCGCACCATCGAAAATCATTGCACCGTACTTAATTGAACCCTGGCCGTCAATATCGACCGGTATTCCGTAAGCACCGTCGAGTGTTACATGGTTCATTCGTGTTAGTGATTGATCAATTGTGGATGCCAGATATATTCCAGAACCACAAGCCAGGTCAGGATTCCATACACCTGTTACGTAACAGCGTCCTGTTTGGTTAGGTGCAGGAGCTGCTGCTGAACCCCAGATGAATCTAATTGGAGAGCCAGTACTTGCCTGTGATGAACCACAGGAAGAATCCCCCGCACATATTGAACCTTGAATTTGGATGTTCTTGTCAGCAGGAACATTGATTGTAGTACCTGCATTGATTATCAACTTAGCACCACCTGCTACGAGCAGATCTCCGTCTAAGTTCATTACACCAGTCCATGTTTCTGTTCCTGTTATTGTTCCTGATGTCGTTTCATTTACTGCCGTTACTGTTGGAGCAGTTGCAACCATGGTTACGAATAACGAAACCAAGAACAGACTTACTAGACCTATACTCTTACTTTTTTGGACGTTTGCTGACATATCAACACCCTCTCTGATTGCCCCAATTCAAAGACCAACTTAACACATTGGGCTTATTTTCAATTGAATAATATCATATTTAGCAAATAATATCACACTTTTTAGTTGTAAAAAATAACAAAATATCATTTCAATGCAATAATATCATATTTGGCTCATACTATAAAAAGCAACTCAGTAAGGCGTTTAACAACTAACAAGACACCGAAGACCGTATTTCTTGCAACCAAGCTTTACCATCAATTGCACCATATCCCCAACGAGAATCATGTTCAATTCCATCAACTAATGGATTAGCAGAATCCATCAATGCTGTCTTTACATCGAAGATGCATTGAGAATCTGGTTCTTGTAAAGTCGGTTCAGCCTCTAAAATTAATGCTAATATTCCCGAAACAAATACAGTAGCATCACTAGTTCCTGTCGAGGAATAATACTCGCCATCAAATGCAGTAGATATTACTGATACACCTGGTGCCGAGATCTCAGGCTTTAGATTCGGATTTTGTCTTGCCTCTCCACTACTATCATCTGATTCACCTAAGGATGAGCCACTCCATATTTCACCATCCTCATCAATTGCAGCAACAGAGATTGCTTCCTCGACATTTGAGGGAGTTGCGACCCTTCCATCGTCTGTACTTCCACCGTCATTTCCTGCCGCAGCAACGACATATGCTCCGTTTGCAATCGCTTGGCGTACAGCGTTTGTAGTAGGTCCTTCTCTGGTTGAATTCGGATCGCTCTCACCACCTAGCGATAATGAAATAATATCTGCATCAAAATTTTTCCAACACCATTCTATTGCGCTTGCAACCAAGTTTTGGTCTCCACTATTTCCGCCCTCACCATCATCACCTAGAGCAGCAGCCATGCCTAATGTCACTCCGGGCGCTATACCCTTCATGTGCCCATCTGCAACCAAAATTCCAGCCATCATAGTACCGTGTGCTAAATTTCCTCTATCCACTGGTTCACTAGAACCAGTGATGAAGTCTTTGAAAACTAAATCAGTCCCCTCTAAATCTGGATGAGTAAGATCAATTCCAGTATCGACCATGCACACCCTTATTCCATCGCCAGTATATCCAGAAGATTGCAAATCTCTTACCCCTGAATCCTCGAATGCCCATTCTGAAGTTGGAGGGGGGATTTCAATGAATAATAACTGACTGCGCCATATAGCCCAAAAAACAAGGATCAGGATTAGAACAATACCCACGTTAGCTATGCGTTGAGTTGCTCTTCGACGCCTAGGCATTACCGGAACAGGCATGGGTGCCCAACCGATTACTTCGCTACGCCATCCATCTTGGTGGCCAACAGTTGCTGAATCGGCTGCTGAAACAATACGATTGTCAGTAGGTTCAGGAATGAACTCAATATTGTTGAACTCTTTCTCCTCCCACATATCACAACGCTAACGCTCACAATGCTTGAACATATGTCTCCCACCAATCGAATATGTCCTTTATCGAAAGGACAAATTCGAAGGCAGTATCAGAAGCGACCAGATGATCCCTTCTTAGCAGTCTTGAATCCACCATACAGTACTAATCCAGTAAGCAAGATGATTACTACAACTAACCAGCCAGATTCGCCATCTTCGTCTGCCATATTGGAGAACTTGATGGTTATAATTGCCGATGTATCACTGTCTTCGTGCGTCGGTGTACCGATTACATCCAAAGTGACCTTCAACCTTGCATCGCCTGGAGGCAAGTCAGAATAGTCGAATGATGCATACGCAACACCGTTTGCTGGCACTGTAATAGTGACCTGCTTCTGTGGGTAATCTGTGTCTCCAAGTTCATCTGCTTGTAGATAGACAATGACATCTTGTGCTGTCAGGAAACCATCGTTTCTGATTGGGATGATGAACTGACCATCTGCGTTAGCCTTTGCTTCTGCGTTTCTTGGCTCAACTCCACCCTCATCAATTACCAACTTAGCAACTGAAATGATTGCGTTAGTAGATTGAGTCTGAGTTTCAAACTCACCTTCACTGTCTGCAGTGAACTCTACCATACATGATTCTTCAGAAGATGCATCTGCTGATGCAAATATTGTAAATGACTGACTGCGTTCGCTTCCAGCCGCTACAGTAATGTTAGATAATCCAGGAGTAACCTGCCAACCTTCACAAGATAGACTCGATTGTACAGAAACAGTATCGTCACCATTTCCGTCGTTAACAATTCTCAAAGTTACCAACGTCTCATCTCCAACACCAACACCGATTCCTTCAGGTGCATCATTCAGAGAGATACTGTACTGTTGAGGTACATTGACACGTACACTTACTTCGTTAGGGCCACCATCCGCAGTAAATCTCATGTTAACTGCGTGACCATCATCATATGTTTGCGATTGGTTCTGTAATGGCAGATTAACTCTGGCTTCAACTTCAGTAGTCAATAGCTGAGAGGTGTCTGAATTATTGTTTCCAATACCCATGGTTACATCCATAACATCGGTCCATTCACCTGTGGAATTTAGGAATTCAATTGACCAGAACTCCGCATCTTGTGTGACGCCTAGTCCACCAGAAACAGTAAACTGATCTGAAATCTCAGTTCCCTCATATGTCAAACTCAACTTCATAGTGATTACCTTGTAGCCATCACCATCTTCAATTGCTGTCATCTCACTAAGATCTGAACTATCGAATACAGCGGTGTCCTCACCGATTGAAATCACTTCGACCACTAAGTCAGAGTTAACACGGCGTGTGAATTCCATGATTCGGTCTTCAGCAGTGTCTTGAATTACGTCCACAGATAAACCTGCAGTATATTCCATTGTCAAGTTCAGCTCGTGCTGTACTGTTTCAAAGTCGCTGTCTAGGATAACATTGCCCGCTGGTAGAACCATTTCTAGTTCTCCGTTCGAGTCGAATTCCATGTTCCATTCGACACCATCTCCTAAGTCAAGTTCTACTTCAACTCCGTCAGTGACATCTCCAGCATGGAATTGTTCGCTCTCAATCGATAACCAAGAGGTAGATACTGCTAGTAGACCGCCCTTCTCCATAACCAAGTCAATGGATGCTCCATCCTGTACAGATGCTTCTAACAGACCGATGGCAATACCGCCACCGTTCTCATCAGAATCTGTACCTTCAACGACTACAATCCAGTCACCAGGCTGGATACTTCCGCTCCATGACAATGTATCATTCACATAGGTTGTTGAAGTGATAGTAATGGAATCACGTACGATTCCACTAGCAGGGTAAAGAGTTACAGTTGCACCATCTAACCTTGTGCTAGTTCCTAGGATATCTGTTACATTACCTGAAACAGATACGAATCCAGCACTCATCTCGAAATCACGGCTTTCGTGAGTATCGTTAACAGTGTAGAACGAGTTGTTTCCATCTGTGTAATTCACTGTTGCGAATCCTGACTTTTGTGCGACTACAGAGTAATTATCACGAATAGGCACGAATAGTTTCCATACACCTTCTGCATCAGTGGTTACGTTTTGGTTAAATCCACTCTGTGAAGTAATTGAAACATTGACTTCCTCTATTCCTTCACCAGAAGATGGTGTGTCATTTTCATCTAGATCCCAGAACACCTTGCCTCCAATGAGTACTGACTTTTGGATACTTACAACTCCGGCTTCCCATGAGTTGTTTACCATACTGTCAGCAGAGTTGTGAATTCCTTCTTCCAAAGTCCAACTCTCAAGAGTCTCTGTTCTGTTCAACATCAATGTCCAGTTTCCTGGCATTAGAACTTCACTAATCATTCCCGAGTTATCAGATGGACCTAAGCTAACATTACCTAATCCATCGAGACTTACTGCAGTAATTCTAGTAGCTGTGATATTAGAATTGGTAAGTTCTTCTTGCAATTGAATATTTACAACCATTGCAGTCTTAGTCTTCCAAACAATATCAGAGATTGCTGAATCGATGTTTAACACACCTCTGAAGATTTCCGTTTCGTTGCTATCTGCGATGTATTCAGCCACCTCGACATACCATTCGCCGTGGGATACATATTCTGCAAAGGTTCCATTCTCATCAGTAACTAATGGATAGAAATCATCACCTGCTGCATTACGCAACCATACAGTTGAATTATCCATAGGGAAACCACTCTCCATCAATACAGTTCCACTGACTAGGTACTCTGGTACAATCATAACTTCTAGAGGTTCACCAGATGCAGCAAGACCAATGTCGACATTTGGCAACCCTGTAGAATACAAACGATAGTCGCTTGCATTTTCATCACGAGGGTCATCTTCTGACAATTCAATGATGTAATTACCAACAGATAATTCGACAGTTAGTTCGCCTGTTTCATTATCGTACATCTCTTCTGTGACTTGGAGGTCAATTCCAAATTCATTTACTGAAGATATGTTAAATGTTGGAGTAATTGCAGTTCCATTCTCCCATACTCCGTCATCATTACTATCCAAGAATACTCTCATAGTCAAGGTAATGTTTGCAGGATTTGCAACCAGAATTACCTGATCGCTTTGATTGGATGCATTGATTGGAACAGATGCGACATTCATGTCAGCATTAGATACCGACATTGTCCAGTTTCCATCACTCAAGTGTACTAGGAATGTTCCTGAGTCATCAAGTTCGTCTCTCCACTCCAAACCATTGGAATCGGTAGCGATTACTTCAGTGCCAATAGCACCTGAAATTCCATCTCCCCATGCGATTCCTGAACCGTTCATAGGTGAGTCCCTCAACCAAACAGTTCCTTGGATAATGTTTGATTCGACTAAGTAAAGGTCTGTCTCAGTAAGTTCAGAAGCATTGGTAATCAACATTCCAGCAGTCAATGTGTTGCTGGAAATTCCAGCGAAACTAGATGCTGTAACATGGAATACTAGATTCTCAGGCATTCTGAAAGCGAAAGTTCCGTTTCCATCAGAAATAGATTCTAGAATAATCATTCCAGAACGTGCTTCGACCTTAACATTGGTAGCACCCTCTCTAAATTCTTCTGGAATATCGGAAGGTTCGTTGAATTGAGGGTCTAACAATAATTCATTCAAACCATCGATTGCCCAGATTGTACCGTTAACCCATACACTGACAGTATATGACAAATTCAGTTCGAGGTCATCAGTTGTGACTTCAACTTCATGCCATAGAACATGGTTTTCGTCAGTCTCATCAGAAATAATCCATTGACCCATGTTAACTTCAGCATGTACAACTCCATTCTCATCAGAAGTTGCTGTTACTACAAACTGATTCAAATCTGTACTTTCAGCATTTGTGAAGGTAATGGTCCTGTTAGCTAGATCAATTCCTGAACCGCCATCTCCTAAGTTGATTACAACATCTCTCTTGGTTGGAACTGATATTGCTAGAGTTACATTCTCTGAATCAAATCCAACTGTGAAGTTCTCTTCGACTTCATACCAGCCATCATCATCAATATCTACTCTCCATTGATAGAATCCTGTTGCTAATGGTCCATAACTGAAGTTTCCATTTTCGTCTGTGACAATCGACACAGGATCTGCATCATCTGCAATATCGAAATCAACTAACTCGATTGTTGCATTAGGCAATGGATTCGGTTCTCCATTAGTCAAGTAATCAGCGTACAGAGTATCTGCGAATATCGAGCCTGGCATCTTCATGTCCAAATCAGTTACAGGTTCAATTGTTACCTCTACTGGATCTGGGAGTAGAATCTCTCTACCGTTATCCATTACAGCAATCATATTGTAAGTTCCTGGCATTAATCCAGTCTTGTAGAATGAACCTGGAGCAACCATTGGTCCAGAGAATGTTCCTTCACCAATGAATAGTCCTGTACCGTTTACAGTTCCTATTCCCTCATAGAATCCAGTTCCTTCGAATGTTTCACCATCTAGGTACTTGACTACTGAAACAAGGCCGTCTGCTGTTAATCTTCCATTAGCATTGACTGTTCCTGCAAATAGGTATGTGTCAACTTCATCAGTCAAACAAGCCACATGAATGGAGGTTACATTTTCATCATCTACAGTTTCGTTAAATGTTGGTAGAACTTGTATTGTCTCATTTCCATTGGTTTCTTCTCCGCACGCAGGTGCTTCATAGTCAATCCAATCTGCTACTATAGTACCCGCTCCAGTAAAGGATGCGTTAGCAGTGTATGAGCGGCCGTCCAAGACAGTACGGGTGTAGTTGCCTGTGAAACCGTAAACGATACCAGTATTTCCTTGAGTATCGAATGTCCCTTCAGAAGTGAATATTACCTCTCCAGTACCTTGAATCACTCTAGATTCATCAGCGTTTGTTGTGAACGACCCACTTGTTGTGGTAACAGTGTAATTGGAAGTCATCTCCCAAATGTTGCGTAGAATGAAATCCATTCCATCAAGAGCATCGCCCTCAAATGATTCGTGCCCAGTCCAAGTTACTGTTCCGGATACTCCACTGGACTCCACTGCAATGTCGAAGTTTGTATCAATTGAGTTTCCTAATTCTCTATCAGCTTGTGCACCAGTGATGTTCTGTGTGACCTCACCCATCCAAGACATGTTAGCAACCTTTCCAAGTAGAGCGGTGATCAAGTTTGTCTCACGGTCATCATTGGTTTCTACAGTCAAGTCACCAAGACCTGCTGCATATTCTCCAGTCTTAATTACATCCTTAGCATCAGTGTCATCGAAAATTCCTGCATATGCAGATACTCTGATTTTTCCTGCTGGCACAGTGTAAGACCATTCGCCGTTTTCATCGGCATCGGTATAACCGATAGGAATCCAGTATGTGTCATTATCCAAATCTGTTTCACCCTCGCCAGAGAATGCATCTCTCTCAATTAGGAGTCTTACATTTGGCAGAGGTTGTCCATCATCAGACATAGAAACAGTCCCACCTACTTCTACACCCGGATAATACTTCATTATCTTGACAAGTGTGTTAGCCTGTCCAAGTGTATCGAATTCATTTTCTGCATTGTACCAGTTTGCAATGACGAAGTGGTTCATCATAGCGCCAGGTAATGGTACTGCGTTAGTCATAATCGAATTCGGAGTTCCAGATTGTCCGAAGTGCTGACCTGGCTGCTCAGTAGTTGCAAATCCGAGAGATGATGCACCATATCCAACATAAGTTCGAGCAAGCATTGTCTCGAAGAATGCAGGTGTGTGATCAATTCTGATATCAACTAAGCTCAATGGGTCAAAGGTTGCACCAGACTGTTGATTCAATACATCTTTACGCATTTCTTCATCGAACTCTTCACGAGTCATTTCATCATTGAATTGACCACGTGCAGTCATGTATACTTCATCCATGAATGTACCAGTGTCTTGTCCAGAAAGAATTGTTGGAGCAGCGAAAATACCAGTTGGACTTCCACCACTATATTCTGAACTGTATAGACCCGCACGAGGATACAATCGATTGTCGATTGCGAAGTATCTAATTTCGTGATCTCTAGTGATAGTCTCACCAGGAGCTCCTTCGTAATCTTGAACTGAATAGACTGCATTGTTTGAAAGATCCACATACAATGAGTGTAGTTCTTCGCTATCTAGTGAAGAGGTTAGCATCTGAGTAACCAGTGCTATCCCTGCGTTCTTGCGGTGAATACCTGTACTTACAGAATCATACTCTTCAATCAAATCGGAAGTGTACCAATAATCTCCAAAGATGTAGTGGGTGGTGTTACTTTCTGTGTCAGAAGCAGCACGGATATTGTTGTTGAATACCGGCTGAGCCTCATCCATGTGAACGAATGCAAAGTCACCCACGCACTCAGAACCTGTTGGACAAGCTATCGCTTCGCCGTTTTCATAAACCATGTAATATGTTTGAGGATCGGCTCCAAAGAGACCATTCTCAATTAAACGGCCTTCTGCCATCACGACTTCACCATTAACTTGAGTCACCTTGAATGAACGGTCTACTACTCCCTCAGAATCCATGTTAGTTTGGATTTTGACAAATTCGGATTTTTGCTCGTCTGTGTCAAAGGCATTTGCAAGTGAGTTCAGGAAAGAGTTAGTGTGTACTCTGTCACCGGTTCTTGCCTCGTTGTAGGAAAGGTCAGCCTCAGACAGTCTCCAAATAAACATGGCAGTAAGGTCTTCCTGGCTTCTTGCAAGAAGCATGTTACCTGTAGCTGGAATACCTGACTGGAAGTTATCAGATACTGACGGGTGGTCACCAGTTTCTAGTGCTTGGAAACCATAATCCCACCATGATACGAATGCTGGTCGGTCAGAGTATGCTTGGTCTGTATCTTGATTAGACAACCAATCATATGCCATATTCCATCCCCTGTCATTGTATCCAGAACCGAATGCTCCGAGATACCATCGAGAGTTATCATCATAATCGGAATCGTCCATGATTGAGAAACCAAAGTCGTTCCACCTGAGGATGTCAGGAGCAATATTGTAGATCGTTTCATCCATCTCTGCTTCATGTCGTGATGAAGAAGGCATTGCTGCATCGATACCGTAACTAGCATGTTGGCTGATTAGCATCAATAGTACAAGACCTATTGCGCTGAACTGAGGTGATCTCCAAACAGCCTTACGAGCGTTTGTAATTCTCTCTCCCGGAGTTCGAATACCCATTCTTCTCCATGAGCGAGCCATGTTACCAGCTCCACTTGCACTCCATAGAGTAACAATACCCCAAGCGCCCATTACTGCCATAGCAGGTGCGGCGTTGAACAGGAATCTTCCTGCGGACCAAGCCATGTATGCTGCTACAATAACCCACATTCCTAGAATGAGTCTTGTCTGACTCTTCCCGACAATACCATCCCAAATTGCGATGATACCCATGACGATTGCCAGAACGAATACAATAGGTCCAAACGATGCGAACAATTGTCCACGGCTTGGAGCACTTGCTTCAGCAATTGTTCCGAAAATCTTGTTCTTGGTGAAGTATCCTGAACCTGTGGTCAAAATCTCCCAAGCATTGGACTGGTCTGTAATTTGTAACAAATACAATATTACTCCAAACACAATACCGCCGGTGAACAGAGAACCGAGGACCAATAGCCAAGGCTTGTCACGGAATCCAGTAGTAATCCATGCGATTGCCACTGTGAATAGGGTAATGAATAGCAATGGAGTTAATCCAGTCGAATTCAGAACTAGATTCAATTGTGGGTGAGCATAGAATGGAAGCACCATGATGAAAATTGTACCCAACATCATGATATTCAGTGCAGATAGGGTTGTACTATCCTTTCTCCTGAACATGTTCATTGCAACTTGTACGAAGTAAGCAAGGAAGATGATTGCAGGACCATACACGAAACCTTTCCATCCCAGAGCAACAATACCGAAACAGACACCTGCTGCGATAGCATTAGCTGAAGCCTTTCTACGTTGCTTGAGAACTTCTGACATAGCATTGATGATGCCAGATGGGTATGCGTTAGTATATCGAGAGAGTCTCTCATCTCCCCCTGCCTTGACTGCACGTAGATAGAACATGAACGCAGCAGTTAGGAAGAGAAGTACGTAAGAATCGTGGTCAGCCATAGCCCATGTCGATTTCTGTACGTGAGTCGGCATGAATGCGATTAACCAAGCAGCGATTACTCCAGCGCCTTTGCCAAAGTTATCCTTAGCAATAGCAGCCATTGGGAATACGATAAGAGCACCGAAAATTGCAGGTAGAGCAAGCATTGCATACCAAACAGATGCATCAGATGAAATTCCCAAGTTGGTTAGAAGCATAGCGACCAGAGCCATTGACCATGAGAACAATGGCGGACGAGGATTGATTCCTCCAACAGGATAGTTTCTGTCAGCATCCCAAATCAAATGAGCGTTTTCAGCAATGACGTAATCTACTACACGCTTCATGTACCAAGGGTCAGAACCTCCAGTAAGATCCCAAGATTCCAATCCAGATGAATTCATTGAAGGTACAAAGTACCACTGAACTCTAATCGCTAGAGCGACTAAGAAGGCTGTGAAAGTCATGATACCAGCCCAATGGTTAGACCAGAATACACGTGCCTGGCTCGGCTCGTGAAGTTCTCTGTTCATCCATCCACCGTAATCTTCGTGGGTTGCGAACCAATAGATTAGAACTCCAATGAAGAAAGTGATACCAAACCAAATCCATACAGCCCAAGTTCCTTCGAAGTTCTCGCTAGACCAGTGGCCGGATTCATACAAGGAAGATACGATGTACAAAATCCACATTGAACTGATGAATAGAGCACGAGTGAACCAACGCTCAGCACACATCCATGCGCAGGATAGGGCAACGACGCCTGTTAGCGCAGCAGGCCAGAACCCGATGTATCCATGATAGCCATCTTCAGACCAAATTGCAAGTATGTCCATATCTCCAAGTGTGTTGAAGTATGCCATGATTGCGATATGTGTTCCTGCCCAAACCGCCAATGCAATTTGAAGAGGTAGTGTTGCTCTGTTCCAAGGACCATCGATTGGCTTGATGTATCCAAACCAACCCTTGTCTGTTGCAGGAGTCAAAACTCCACGCAACATCACAGCAGCTAGTAGTCCGAGTACAACAAAAATCCCTAAGGTGTTGAAGAAGACAAAGCCTGTTGCTTCTTGCCATGCGGATGTTCTGATGTACTCTTGACCATCAAGTGTGTACAACTTTGTTTGAGTATCAGCAAAGTGTGCTGCTGCAACGAT
>CETB01026354.1_pt1 | contig 19201 bp, 13 predicted proteins | sample 356381 | NCBI WGS metagenome assembly CETB01 (sample SAMEA2622545, study PRJEB7988) | marine metagenome | biome: marine biome (ENVO:00000447); feature: deep chlorophyll maximum layer (ENVO:xxxxxxxx); material: "saline water (ENVO:00002010), including plankton (ENVO:xxxxxxxx)" | depth 155 m | reverse complement strand
CTTTTTAAAGCACTTACCGGCAATTCTATACTGTTAACAATATGCAAAACGGCTACGGTTACAAAAGTGGCCAGATAAAACCAAATCGCTACATACAAATGCCGCTGTCTACGTTTTAAGATAGTTCCGATTAGGTTGGCTCCAAAAGCTACCCAAACTAAGGCGATACTAATATCAATTGGCCATTCAAGTTCAGCATATTCTTTAGATGTGGTATAGCCTAAAGGTAAGGTTATGGCTGCTGCAACAATGATCGCCTGCCAGCCCCAAAAGTTAAAGTTACTAAGCGCATCACTCCACATTCTTGCTTTTAAAAGACGCTGAGTAGAATAATACACTCCAGCAAAAATTGCGTTTCCTACGAAGGCAAAAATCACGGCATTGGTATGCAAGGGTCGTAAACGCCCAAAACTAAGCCATGAAATTCCATCGGTTAGATTAGGAAACAAAAACATAAAAGCAAGTAGAAGCCCTACACTCATTCCCACAATACCCCAAAATACAGTGGCATTGATAAATTTCCTTACGATCTTGTTGTCGTAATAAAACTGCTCTTTTTCCATAAGATTATAAACAAATTATTTATCGGTGATTTTAGATTTTTCTTTACTATCAATAATTTCATCTTCAAACAGTATTCTTACAGACGGGGTGTAGGTATCGTCGTATTGACCTCTTTTTACCGATATAATAAAGGCAATAAAAAAGACAAGCGCTACGACCACACTAATACTCAGCAACACGTAGATGATATTCATTTCTTAATTTTTTGTAAAAATATTGCCCATCGAGAAGGCATAAAATGACATTTATCAGGTTTTGTATTTATTCTGGCTTTTAGACGTTTGTCGCATAATTCTTTTTGCTGAAAACTGGGAACTTATGGTTGTAAAAGCCACAATACTTATCGAACTTAGAGGCATTAAAATAGCAGCTACGATGGGCGAAAGATGTCCTGTAACTGCAAATCCAAGCCCTATAAGATTATAGAAAAGCGATAGCAAAAAACTGAATTTTATAATACGGTGACCGCTATTGGCAAGGCTAAAAAACTGACTTATTTTGCTGAATACCGAGGCGTCTAAAATGGCATCACAAGCCGGGGAGAAAACATTAATATTTTCTGAAATTACTACGCCAACATCACTTTGTTTTAATGCTCCTGCATCGTTTAAGCCATCCCCAATCATCATTACAGATCGACCTTCTTCCTGAAGTTTTTTAATAAACTGCAGTTTATCCTGGGGCTTTTGGTTAAAGCTCATTTTGGTGGTTAATGGTAACAACTTTTCGAGGCTTTTACGCTCACCATCATTATCTCCAGAAAGTACAAACAATTGTTTGTTTTTCTCTAAGGTTTTAAATAAGTGGCCAATATTATCCCTATATTCATTTTTTAAAATATATCGGCCTTTGTAGTGATCATTGGTACTAATATGAACCGCGGTTTGGTTTAATTGTGCCTGCTTCCATTTATTAAGTTTAGTGACATATGTAAAAGCCCCTATTTTTATCGAATTTTGATTTGCAAAAGCTTCCATTCCTTTCCCTACCTCTTCTGTAAAAGAATCAAGTGTTCTGATATCATTTTGCTCTAAAATTTCATAAAGAGATCGACTTAATGGATGATTAGAAGCTCTTAACGTACTGTTTAACAATGATTTTTCTTCTTCCGTAAGCAAATCCCCCTCGTAAGTGATTTTATTTTTTTTGGTTGAAGTAAGTGTCCCGGTTTTATCAAAAACCACTGCATCGATATTGGCCATTTTCTCGATAATGTTCGCTTCTTTTAAATAGAATTTATGCTGACCAAAAATCCTAAGTAAATTACCTAAAGTGAAGGGAGCCGCTAAAGCCAGTGCACAAGGACAGGCAATAATAAGAACTGCCGTAAATACCTGCGGGATCATCGATGGATCAATAAAATACCAAACGATAGTTGCTAAAATCGATATGCTTAAAATCGCTTTTGTAAAATACCCGCTTATTTTATTGGTAAGATCCTGAAAACTTCCTTTAAAGTTTTTATCGAAAACCTCGTTGTTCCATAACTGCGTTAAATAGGATTGCTCTACGGGTTTTAGCACTTCTACCTGAAGCAAACCTGCGGTTTGCTTACCACCTGCATAGATTTTATCGCCTTTTTGGATCGAAACCGGCACAGCTTCTCCGGTCACGAAGCTATAATCTATTAAAGCTTCGCCTTCCATTAATCTTGCATCTACAGGAATTAATTCGTTGTTTCTAATGAGTATCTTATCACCTTTTCTAAGCTTATAAACTTCTACCTGCTCTTCATTTTGATTTTGGGTGTTTTGATGATTAATTCTTGTCACTCCAATCGGGAAATAGGATTTATAATCCCGTTCAAAAGACAGGTAAGAATAGGTTTTTTGCTGAAAGAACCTTCCCAACAATAAGAAAAACACCAAACCAGAAAGACTATCAAAAAATCCAGTCCCTAAATCGAAAACGACTTCAAAACTACTTCTTAAAAACAACACGGTAATTCCTAAAGCTATGGGAACATCGATATTTAAGATTCCTGATTTTAGACCTTTAAATGCTGAAATAAAATAGGTGCTTGCTGAATAAAATACTACCGGCAAACTAAAGGCAAACATCAACCAGCGAAACACATATTTAAATTGATCCAGCCAAAATTCTTTAACCTCAAAATATTCTGGAAACGATAAAAACATGATATTCCCAAAAGCAAAACCGGCGACACCAAGTTTATAGATTAAACTTCGGTCGATATTGCGTTCTTTTTTATCGCTATCTGAAAGTGAAATGTAAGGCTCATAACCTAATTTGCATAGTAGCTCTACCAACTGCAGAAATGTAATTTTTTCTGCGGAAAAATGGATTCTTAATGTTTTTTCAGGAAAATTAACCTGTGAGTTTTTAATCCCAGGATGAAGTTTAGAAAGGTTTTCTAACACCCAGATACACGAACTACAATGAATTTCTGGAATAAGCAGATTTACGATACAAACCTCTGCACTTTTAAATTCAAGTAGTTTTTCTACAATCTCTGCGCTATTTAGAAAATCGAATTTTCCTAATTGTGTTTTAGGAGAAATTCCAGGACGCTCATCAAGAGCATAATAATAATCGAGATCATTACTACTTAAAATTTCGTAAACTGTTTTACATCCATGACAACAAAAATCTTTCTGATCGTACATAAGGGCATCGCTTTTACAAGCTTCGCCACAGTGGTAACATGATTTCATATTTTGCACAACTTAACCGCTATACAAAGATTCGCTACTTATAGAAAATAAAATATGATAAATATCAGTTGGGTTAAATGTTTACCTTTGTGAAACAAAAATTGTAACCAAGAACCCGAATCTCTAGTATGAAAACCCCTGAAAAAACAAGATGTGAAAGTTGTATCATAAGACAGTTTAATGCATTAAAGGCTTTTAGTAAGGAAGAATTAAAGGTTATATCGGATAACAAGATTACCAAAAGCTATAAAAAAGGAGAGCAGATTTTTAAAGAAGGGGAAAAACTAAATGGGGTATTTTGTGTTCGTGACGGCGCCTCTAAACTTTCTAAACTTAGCGAAAACGGAAAACATCAAATCGTAAAAATCGCTAAAAAGGGAGAGATTTTAGGGCAAAGATCTGTAGTGGCAGACGAGCAAACAAATCTTAGTGCAACTGCACTTAATGATACTTCGATGTGCTATATTCCAAAACAGCTTATCATTGATAAAATCAACGAGAATCCTGAATTTACCAGAAATCTTTTAAAGATCATGGCATCAGATCTTAGGGAATCAGACAATTTTATAGTGAATATGTCTCAGCATAACGTAAAACAACGAATTGCCGAGGCCTTATTATATCTTGACACCAATTTTGGTACCGATGATGAAGGTTTTTTAGCGGTAAATCTTTCCAGGGAAGACCTTGCCAATGTCGTTGGTACCGCAACTGAAAGCTGTATTCGATTAATTGCTGAACTAAAGAAAGAAGGTTTTATTTCAGCTAAAGGTAAAAAGACCAAAATTCTGGATAAAAGAGCACTTGAGGATATGATTAATGGTTTTTAGGTTTAATCGCTAAAACCTAAAATACCTGCCATGTTCGTTCCAAAACTTTGCCTATGGAATGCTATTTAGGTTGGAGCATTATAAATTATAAATTATAATTTATTTCTATAAGAAATTTACCTCCCGTGATGACTAGATAGAATTCTTAGTATTCTTTTTTAGTCGTTAGCAAATTCTATCTGCACACTACTGTCTACTATGCCAAGGACTTGCGTATAATTTCCATTTACAAGGGGTTCTTCTCGTATTCAGGACCATCAACAAATAATTTGATATTTGCCTATCTATATGCTTCTCCCGATATTTAATTCAAAGAATTCTCCTAAATGCAATCAATTCATTTTAAGAATTTTAGGATTAATGGAATAGTAAAAAGCAAGATCGAACTTTTATTTATCACTATTTGTTTTTTACTAAATCAAAATTGAGTCAAGTGGTATACTGAAAAAATGTGTAACACCGAAAACAAATTATTTTTTTGTTGATTTGGATAATCCTGTCCTTGTCATTTCTCCCCAGCTTTTTTTTCCTATAATCAAATCCCAGTTTCCACGAACCGCTGCCCACATCACAAAAGGGTGATATACAATAGGTTCTAAAAAGGCTGTTCCAATCAGCGTGAAAATATACTTGGGCTTTTTATATTGCTGAAAGCTATACTCCTCAAAAAATAAAGCGGTAATTGAAAATAAAACTGCAAACGCATAGACCACTAACAGGAAAGTAAGAAAGAATTTCCAACTAATTAGACCAAACCAAAGTAGAAAAATAAAGAAAATAGTACCTGAAAACTCAATTAGAGGTGCCATCCATTCGAAAAACAGCCAGAATGGTGTTGAGAGCACACCTAAAACCCCGTATTTAGGATTAAAAATCATTTTTTTATGAAGTAAAAGTGTTTCCGCAGTGCCCCTTGTCCACCGGTTACGCTGGCGTTTTAAAATCTCCCAACTTTGCGGTACTTCTGTCCAACATAAAGGATCGGGAACAAACCCAACTTTATAAGGAATGTTCTTTTCGCGCATCATTCGGCGCATACGTACCAACAGTTCCATATCCTCACCCACGGTATTATGGTTATAGCCACCAGCTTCGATGGCTATTTGCTTGTCAAACATCCCAAAGGCTCCAGAAATAAGTAGTAAACCATCTATACGAGACCATGCCATTCTTCCCATTAAAAATGCCCTGAAATATTCTATAACCTGTACCCTGGCGACAAATTTTTCAGGTAATCTCACTTCTATAATTCTACCATCTTCAATTACGCAACTATTAGCTACCCGAATTACTCCTCCAGAGGCAATTACTTTCTTTCTATCATTTAGAAATGGTTTTATAAGCTTCAACATTGCATCGTATTCCAAGATACAATCTACGTCGATACAGCAAATAATATCGTGACTGCAAACATTAATTCCAGTATTTAATGCATCGGCCTTCCCTCCATTTTCTTTATCAATTACCAACAAGTTCTTAAAAGCAGTATTTTTAGATTTGTAAACACCGCGAATAGTTTTGGTCTTTATAAAATAGTGAAATAGATAATCCTGCTTCTCCAGATCATATTCCTCAATAAGGCGTTGCATGGTATCGTCCTTACTCCCATCATTAATAATCACAATCTCAAAACTTGGGTAATTTATAGTTAAAAGCGATCTTACATTTTCTACTATATTAAGACCTTCGTTATACGCAGGAGCTAGTATGGATACCGGAGGTAACTCTGAAGCCTGTAATAAGGCAATTTCGTCTTTGTAATTATTGGATCGTTTGTAGTCTCTAATTTCGAAAATAGAAAAGATTGCCGAAAATAAATAGCCCAAACAAATTAGAATCCCATATACTAAGAAAAGCCAACTGGCAATATTTGCGATGTCGTCGAAGGTAATGCTCATTTACAGCAAAAGTGCTTTTTCTTTTTCGTACTGAATATAAATACTTTGTTTTTTTTCTGGTAAAAAACGTTGAGCGATACCATAGTATTTTATCTTAAGATCCCATTCATCATCCTGAATCTTATCTTTAAGCATCATCAAATCATTATAGCTACCCAAATGTTCTATAGCATCTAATATAGTCTTTTTTACAAGATTTGTTTCCTCTCCAAATTGAGAAATAAGTGTATCTATAATTTCAAAGTGCTCTAAAGCACATAGTGATCTTATAGTTTCACGCCGTACTTCTTCAGAAGAATGTTCTAGCAAAGGTAAAAGTTCTGATATATTCTCAAATTGGTTAAATTTTGCAATCATTCTTATGGCAAAATCTACCACACTATTTTGTGAAGAGTGTAGCCAATTAGAGTAATCTGGCATAGGACCATGATATTCATTTTTAAGCGCATCTTCTATAAAAATTTCTTCCCATAAGGTTAAAGGTTTATCCATATGATCTAAAAATGCCAAGGGCTCATTTTCAGCTAATTTTATAAAGTATAATTGTGCCTGTTGTCTAACCTCATCCTTCTTATGATTTAAAAGTGGTTTTATAATATCAAGGTCAACTTTTATAAGCATTTCAGACAAACTAAATAAGGCTCTGGATTTACTATACCATGCACTATTCTCGAGTTGTTTTTTACAGAATTTATCTAATTCCCAGCGAAGAAAAAGTTCTCTTAATTGTATAGCCGACTCTCCTTTTATATTACTATGAAAAAGTAATATTTCTTTAATAGCTATCTTAATTTCTAAAGCTTTATTTAAATACTCATCCTTAAAACGCTGGAGTTCTTTCTCTTTATCAAAGTCTTCATCAAATAGATAAGAGTTTAAAATATTTTCCAGTAGTAAACGCTGTTCTTCTTTTTTCCTATTTCTAAAAATTTTATAGAGCCTTAATAAAATAATAAAGCTTACAAAGAAAAAGGCAAAACCAAAAAAGATAATGGTCATGAGAATATTGGTCTTTATCACAAAAGGAAGATCATCGGGAAGATATCCCAATAACCAATTCGAATCTATAGAATGAATAACTGCCATAAATGCCTTTTCGGATCATCGAGCAATTACCTTACAAAAAACCTATCTTTAAAATAAACTATGATAACAGTCTTTTAACCCTAAGTGATAATTCATTAGGGCTAAATGGTTTTGTGATAAAATCTTCCACCCCCATATTAAAAGCATCCATTATGATACTTTCTTGTGTGGATGTAGACAACACAATAATAGGAATTGCCTGTAAATTTTCTTTTACATAGGCAATAAGTTCATTTCCTGTTACAAAAGGCAGATTTAAGTCGGTTAAAATAAGATCGTAGGTAGCATCTTTTAATAACTTCATGGCTTCTCTCCCATCTGGCGCGATAATCACATCATAGCCATCTTTTGTAAGCTTGAATTGAAGAGATTTTATAACCATTGGGTTATCCTCTATCACTAAAATCTTCTTCATTTTTATAGGTTTAGATTGGGGTAATCTGTTTTTAAAGCATGCTGAATATTAGTAAATTCAGCATATAAATCGTCTATTATATTTTTAAGTTCTCCATCTTTAGCTTTATAGGTGATCTGATCACAAATTTCTACTCCTTTATGATTTTGTACCATAGCAAAAGAAGGTTTAATCTTATGCGCTATTTTACGAATCTCTTCGTAATTATTATTTTGTATTTTAAGATACAAATCTCCTATTTCTTTTGCAACAGATGAAGAGAAAAGTTGAAGGGATTCTTCTATAAATTCTGTACTGTTATCTGATATTTCCTTTAGATAATCCAAAGAATAAACAAAACTACCCTGTTTATCAAAGGTTTTTTCCTGTTGAACAATATCCCGCAGTAAATCACTAAGCTCTTCTCCTAAAATAAAGGAACGATCTATAAGCTCTAATTGTTGAGCATTATTAGTTGCAGTTCCTGCAGATTCCTTTAAAATCACACAATATGGAGTTTGATTCAGTTCCGTTTTAATATAATCAATGGTTTTATAGGCATTTATGGGAAGATTATCCTCTTGCATCATCAATGTTTTAATGCCATCCTTTGCTGATTCAAAGTTTTTAAATGCTTCCAAACCAGATTTTGCGTAAAGGCAAAGAAAGCCATGCTCTTCTAAAAAAAGAGAAAGTTTAGCTACCTTATCGTAATCTTTATGTACGATTAAAATAGCATGACGGGTTGCCAATTCTTTAAATTTCTTATGCATTTTGTAGGCGACTTAGGGCTAATACCTGCAAAACTTCTATGAAAAAATAGCGTGTCTTAAATGCTGTCTTTCAATAAATTTATTTCTGCTTCGATCTTCTGTTCTAAATCTAATAATATTGATTCTTTAAATAGGCTAAATTCTTCTAATCTTACTGCAAGATACTCCAAATTATAGAAACAACAATTCTGTGCTGAGCCTTTTATTTTATGCCCTAACTTGTTTATACCTTCCAAATCCCTATGCTCTATACGCCTTCTTAGCTGCTTGGGATATTCATCCAGACTTTGTTTTACAATTTGCATTAATTGATCGTAAGTTTTTTGATCATGATCAAATTTTTCCAACAATTTTTGCTTGTCAAAATGTTCAAGAATATTTATATCCTCAAAATCTTCTTTTTCATTTAACAAATATTCCTGAATAACAGCTTTAATTGTCTCAAAAACAACTGGCTTAGTAATATAATCGTCCATTCCTGCATCGAGACATCGCTCTTTTTCTCCTTTTACCGTTCTAGCCGTTAATGCGATAATTGGTACATGTTGCTGCTCATTTTGATCAGACTCATATTTTCTAATTTCTTCTGATGCTTCAAAACCACTCATAATGGGCATTTGAATATCCATAAAAATAATATCCAACGGATGCTCCTTGTAAAAAGAAACGGCATCCTGTCCGTTTTCAACTTCAACTATTTCTGCATTAGGCACTGCTTTCGTTAAAATGGTTTTTGCAAGAAATTTATTTACCGGATTATCCTCTGCAATTAAAACTCTGAAGTTATCATCAAAGGATTTTTCTTTAAATTCATCCACAGGTTTTTCCTCTACACCTTTAAAAGGGGCCTGGATTTGATTTAACATCCTATATAATTGGTCGATCTTAATCGGTTTATTAATATTAAACTGTACATCCAGATCTTCGCAGGCTTTCGCTAATTTTTCTTCCTGTGCAGAACTGTGTAAAAGAATTAAGGGTAATTGTTCTGCATCTAATTTTAAGTCATTTCTTAAGTGAGCAATAAAATCGATTCCTGTCATATAAGGCATATTATAATCAACAATAGCCAATTGATATGTATTCTCTTTTTCTAAAAGGTTTAAGGCCTCGATAGCATTGGAGGCTGCATGGCATTGTATATCCTCTATCGCTAACATTTCTTTCAAGATAACCTGGTTATTATAATTATCGTCTATAATAAGCACATTAGTAATCTTGCTAGAATTCTCATCTAAAAAAGAAGCGCCTTCTTCAGACTCAAAATACACCTTAAATGAAAAGCTAGATCCTATACCGGGTTCACTTTGTACATCAAGCTTGCTATTCATTAAATATAACAGCTTGTTAGAAATAGTAAGCCCTAAACCGGTTCCGCCGTATTTTCTGGTGGTACTGGAATCTTCCTGATCGAAGGCTTTAAAAATCCGTTCCAGATTTTGTGGGGCTATGCCTATACCCGTGTCTCTTACTATAAAAGTATATTCCCGTTGATGTTCTGTATTCTTATTTCCTGCCTCAATCCTAAGCTCTATTTCTCCCTTGTTGGTGAATTTAACTGCATTCCCCAGTAAATTGGTTAAGATTTGACGAATTCTAACGGAATCACCATAAATATACCTATCTACTTTCTGGCTAATATTTAGTAACACTTCTAAACCCTTTTCATGCGCTTTATGTTTAACAACATCTATGGTTTGGCCACATAGTTCAATAATATTTATTTTTTCTACACTAAGTTCTAATTTCCCCGCCTCAATCTTGGAAAAATCAAGAATATCGTTTATTAAATCTAATAGTGTATTTGCCGAATTATATACCGTCTCCATGTATTGTTTCTGGCTGGTATTTAATTCCGTCTTCATTAAAAGATCGGTAAAACCTATCACTCCATTTAAGGGGGTTCTAATTTCATGACTCATATTCGCCAGGAACTCAGACTTAGATTTACTGGCGGCCTCCGCTTTTAATTTGGCTTCTACTAGAGAATTTTCCATTTCTTTACGCCTGGTGATATCTTGTATTGTTGCCAAAATGATATCCTTCCCATTCGTATCTTTTATTTTAGCTCCATTCACCAAGGCGGGAAAAGTTGTCCCGTCCTTTTTTATAAAATTTTTCTCAAAAGCTTCTACTTTTTCATTTAAAACCACTTTTTTAAACTTATCGCTTACCAGTGGAATAAATTCTTTTGGAACAATTTTTCGGTAGGAAATCCCGGTAAACTCTTCTTTAGTATATCCCGAGGAAGTTATAAGTGATTGATTGGCTTCTATAAAAGTTCCGTTTTCCACATCAATTAGGCCAATACCTATTGGAGAAAGCTCATATAAAGACCTAAACCTCACCTCATTTTCTTTAATTTTTCTTTCGGCTATTTTTCGGTCGGTAATATCACTTTGAGTGCCAATCATACGCAGTGGCTTTTTATCTTCTGTCCACTCTACAACTTTACCACGGTCTAAAATCCATTTGTATTCCCCATCTTTACACTTAATTCTTTTTTCTACATGGTATATAGGTAGCTTTCCCGTAAAATAATCCTGTAAAGCTTTTTCAGATTTTTCCAGATCTTTCGGGTGGATCCTTTTATCCCATTCTTCTACACTGGTAAGATCATCGGTTTCTTCAAAACCAAGCATTTCTTTTGCTCTTAACGATAAAAACTGGGTATTGCTATCTACAAACCAATCCCAAATACCATCTCCAGATCCTTCTAAAGCAAATTGCCAACGTTGCTCGCTTTTCTTCAGCTCTTCCTGTATTGCTTTTAACTGGCTTATATCTGTCGCTACACCTACATAACCGGTGATTACACCTTCGCTATTTTTAATAGCTGTAATTACAAGTTGAACCGGGAAACGTTCTCCGTTTTTACGAATATATGTCCATTCCAGCGATTCATAATCTTTGATCTTTGGCCCTGCAGTAAAAACATCAAAACCTTTTATTTCTTCTCCGTACTTTTTAGATAGCTCTATTTCACGTTCTTTTATTTCCTGCTTATCATGGAAAATAAAAAATTTTTCTTTCTCGATCATTTCTTCAGCTTTATAGCCAAAGAAATTTTCTGCTCCCTTATTAAATTTCTTTATTACACCATCCAAGTCACTTTCTATAATCGATACCTGCGTGGTGGCATCCATCATATTTTGAAGTTCCCGATAACTTTTATTAATATTTTCCTGAGCTTCTTTTGCCGCGGTAATATCGTTGATCTGAGAAATAAAATATAAAGGCTTGCCATTTTCGTCTTTTTGTAAAGACACGGTTAATAATCCCCATAATAAATGTCCTTCCTTATGAATATAGCGTTTCTCCATATTATAAGTATCGATTTCACCGGCCATCAATTTAGATAATAGCTTAAGGTCTTTATCTAAATCTTCATGATAGGTAACATCCATAAAAGACATTTCTAGTAACTCTTCCTGGGTGTAACCAATCATCTTACTAAGATTTCTATTTACATTAACCCACTTGCCATCCAAAGAAACCAATGCCATCCCGTTTGGAGAATAATCAAATGCACTTTTAAACTGGCTTGCATTTTTAAAGGATTCGGCCTCAAGCAACTTTCTTAAGGTGATATCCTCTACCTGAGCGATGATTAATCTTGGTGAACCGTCCTCTGCTCTAAGCAAAGACGTAAACGATTGTAACCAAATTATTCTGCCGTGATCCTTATAAAATCGGTATTCGATTCTATAATTATCAAACTTCCCTTGCAGCAACTTTTTCCTTTTCTCAGAAATTAGCTCTAAATCTTCCTCAAAAATTTGATTTTGAAAAGAAAATTTTTGTATTTCTTCGCTTGGTAAGCTCTCCAATCCAAAGATTTTTTTAGCCGATTCGTTAGTATGGTAAACTTCATTAGTCTTAGGATCTATAAGAATAATTCCTAATGGAGAATTATCAAAAATATCTCGAAATCTAGACTGGGTTAATTTAAGTTCGTTTTCCTTTAATTTTTGCTCGGTAATGTCCTGAAATGCACCATATACCCTAATCGTTCTTCCGGCTTCTTGTTCGGCATTACCAAAAACCTTTACCCATTTTATATGACCTTTCGCCGTTAAGATTTGAAAATTATCAATATAAGAACCACCATTCTCAGCGACTTCCGTAAAAATTCTGGTTATTCGGTCTCTATTCTCTCCTTCCAAATAAAAGTCTAATCCAGTTTGCATACTGGGTACAAAATCCTCATCCACTTCATGAATGTCTTTAGTGACTTTGGTCCAATGAATTTGATTATTTACCAGATCGACCATCCAGCCACCTACTCTGGCAACTTCATTGGTCTTTTCAAATATTTCATTTAGCTTTTTTAGATAACTATTCTCATCATGAAGATGTAAATATTCCTCTTTAAAAGGAATATGTCGTTGTAGGATAAATATATATTCTGTTCCCGCTGCTAATTCAACCTTTACTTTTTTGAAATAAAACCGCCATTTACTGGTATCCATTTCAGGCTTATAGCAGTCGTAAGTTTCATCACTTTTTTCAGATTCTATAAAATTCCTTATAACCTTCGGAAAACTAATCTCTTTATTAGTTAACTCACAAAGTTTTTTAAAGTCAAGTGTTTTTTTACGATTTGGTACAGATTGAAAATTTCCCCAAATTGCTTTCTTCTTCACATCAACAAACCAGATGCATTCAAAAAGATGTTCTCCAAACCAATCGATAAGATTCGGATTTTCTGCTAGTAGATTATTAAACGAAGTATGTAAATCTTTAAAGTGTAGGACCATATATAGTTTTGGTAACTAATAGTTCTACTCCTAACTTAAAAGTAGAATTTGTATACCATCTAATTTAAAAAATTACTATTTCTTGTATACCAAAAATTAAACTAGGTTGCAAAATACCAAATATTGTAAAAATCATCTAGTTTTTTAAAAATTCTTTTCTAATAAAGGATTAAGTAATTACTTACAATTTATTACCCCAGATTTAAACCATTTAAAATACAAGACATTTCCCTTACTGCACCCTATACGACATAAATTAGCTTTATAAATCATTTTCTACGAATCTGGGAGGAGGTATGTTAAATAAATGCTTAAGTACCTTTTAAGATGTTATCCTATAGTTTGAAAGTCTTAATTTAGTCGATAAAATCCTAATTAGTTTTAGGCTGCATTAGACTAGCATATATAACATTGCAATGAAAGAAGAAGAAATCGAAGCAAAGGAACAGGAGAAAAAACAGGAAAATATAGATAAAGAACTTAAAGATTCTACTTCATTATCTGGAGACAGTACCAAATCTCATGGAGAGATCCTGAAACAACAAATCGTTGAAGGGCAGGAAACCTATGATCGTACACCGCAAAGTATTTTATTAAGTTCAATTACTGCTGGCCTGGAAATTGGCTTCAGTTATCTGCTTTTATGTTCTGTCTTTTATTTTTTTAGTGACAGCCTTCAAGAGGAAAGCCTATTTAAAATCATGGCTTTTGTCTATCCTATTGGATTTATTATGGTGATACTTGGTCAATCTATTTTATTTACTGAACAAACATCCCTGCTTACGTTACCTGTTCTTAACAATAAGAGGAGCATAAAAAGTCTTCTGAAAATTTGGGGAACGGTAATCGCCGGCAACCTTCTTGGTGGTTATATTATCGCTTTTATTTTAATATGGATTGGTCCTAAACTTCATATTTTTGATCATGCTTCAATTGAAAAAGTCGCAGAACACGTAACCGATTATAGTAGTATGGTGATCTTTGTAAGCGCCATCTTAGCAGGTTGGCTTATGGGCTTACTTTCATGGCTTATTACATCTTCCAGGGATACAATGAGCCGTATTTTTATTATCTATATTATTACGGCCACCATGTCTTTTACAGGGCTTCACCACAGCATTATAGGAAGTATAGAAGTTTTCTCCGGAATGATCATTTCCTCTAAAATTGAAATTTTAGACTATTTAAAGTTTCAAGGCTGTGCATTATTAGGAAACTCTATAGGCGGAGGGGTATTCGTTGCCTTGTTAAAATACAGGGCCTTTGTATACAATATTGATATGGAACGTAGAAATTATTAGCAAGAAATAACTAAAATGAATTCAGAAAAATTTAAAACAGGATGGATTGGTTTAGGTAAAATGGGCAACCCCATGTCTAAACAAATTTTAAAAGCGGGATTTCCCTTACGAGTTTATAATCGTTCTTCAAACAAAATAAAAGCCTTGGAGACCGAAGGGGCTACCTCAGCAAAAACTATTAAGGAATTGGTCGAGAAGACCGATGTAATTTTTATAATGATCTCCAATGATGAGGCTGTTACCGAAATTTTCAATCAGGAGAACGGAATTTTCACCGCAGAAGTAAAGGATAAAATTTTTATTAATGCCAGTACAATTTCTCCCGATTTGAGCATTCAACTTTCTGAAGAATTAAAAAAGAAAAATAGTTACTATCTGGATGCACCTGTATCGGGAAGTGTAAAACAGGCTGAAGAAGCTACGCTGGTAAGCATTGTTGGAGGGGAAAAGAAGATTTTCGAAAAAGTAAAATCACTTTTAGAAGCCTATTCTAAAAAAGCCATATTGGTGGGCAAAAACGGCGTTGGAAATTCCGCTAAACTTGCAGTTAACACCTATTTGGGAATCTTAACGCAAGGGCTTGCCGAGATCATTCAGTTTTCACGCACTAAAAATGTGGAAACCGAAGATTTAATGGAAATCCTAAATAATAGTGCGCTAGGCAGTACTTTTGGTAAAATCAAGGGAGAAGCCGCTATCAAAGAAAACTATAATGCTGCTTTTACCTTAGAGCATCTCACCAAGGATTTGCGTCTGGCTCAAAATAGCGGATTTAATCATCCTGTAGGAAATGCCACTTATAAAAGTTTTAGTAGTGCTGAAAAAGAACTTGGTGCAGAAGATGTAATCGCTATTATCAAAAAACTTGGGGCATAGTAGCCGTGTAAGAAGCAAAAGATATGTTTAAAATTTAGAAACCTCTAATTGGTGTTATATACCTATGCTGATACCAAAAAATGCACTGGGATTGCATAAATCCCAGTGTACTTTTACACTATGTCACACCACCACCATCATCACCATAACCAGTCGGGTAAAAACCTGAAAATTGCTTTTTTTCTAAATCTAGGATTTACCATTTTGGAATTTTTTGGAGGCATCTATGTAAATAGTGTGGCCATAATGTCTGATGCGGTTCACGATCTGGGAGACAGCCTCTCTTTAGGAACAGCCTGGTATCTCGACAAAAAATCCCATAAAGAAGCAGACGATAAATATAGTTTTGGTTATAAACGATTTTCATTATTAGGAGCTTTAATTAATAGTATAGTATTGATTGGTGGATCTATTTATGTGATTTCAGAAGCTATTGGAAGACTTTTTGAGCCACAGCCTTCAGATGCACAAGGGATGATCGTATTTGCCATCATTGGTGTTTTGGTGAACGGTTATGCAGCCTGGAAATTAAGTAGTGGGAATAGTCTTAATGAGAAAACGGTTTCCTGGCATTTAATGGAAGACGTCCTGGGATGGGTGGCTGTCCTAATCGTTGCGATCGTATTAAACTTTACTGATAATCAATATTTAGACCCTGCGCTTTCTATACTTATTACGCTTTATATTTTATACAATGTTGTATTAAGATTAAAGGAGACACTTTATATTTTTCTACAGGGTGTACCAAAAGAAATAAAAACAGAAAAAATCAAAAAGGATATTCTAAAAATCAATAATATTGCTTCGCTTCATCACACACATATATGGTCTTTAGAAGGTGAAAATCATGTTTTTAGTGCTCATATCAAGCTGAAAAACATCAGTGATTTTGAAGAATTAATAAATATAAAAAAACAGGTTAAATCGGTTTTAAAAGACTATCATTTTGATCATTACACCATTGAAACCGAATTAGATTCTGAAACCTGTGATTTATTATTGGATAAAAAGCATAAGCATGTGCATTAAATATTACCAAATTCGATATTCTAAACTTAAATTTAAAATTATCGATTTTATTTCATTTTCTCTTTTTAACAATCCTGCGTATGCTCTAAAATCTACTAATAAAGATGGTGTTATTTGATGACCTATTCCCAAATTAATACCAAAATCAAACGAATCTCCATCACGCATTATAAAACGATCATTTTCACCTTCCAGCACCTGATAATCTGATGTTAAATTACGTTCTAAGATAAAAGTAGCCTGTGGCCCCGCTTCCAAAAACAGTCCTTTTGTCACAAATATTCTGGACATTAGGGGAACTAAAATACTCCATTCGTGAACCTCATATTTATAATCATAGTTAGAAGAAGAAACCTGATCTCCATTGTTGTTAAAAATAGGATACGAAAGATCGTCTTTACTTACTTGCGTTCCTTGTAAGGAAAATAAAGCTTCAGCCTGTAATTGGTAATTTCCAGACCCTAAATTATAAAACGCCCCGGCAGAAAAACCAGGCTTAAATTGAAAGTCTCCCCTATTCCTATATCGGTAATCATTACCAGAAGCATCGGTGAATTTAGCTAAATTCCCTCCTGCTTTTATACCAATATGATGCTCTTGTCCAGAAGCAATAAAATTTATTAACATTAAAGTGATTGATACAAAATTTCTAATTTTCATATTTAGACCGAATATTATTTTACGGTTAAATATAAAATTTATTTGAATTCAAAATCGATAATTTTTTGAGCTTTTTGGGGACTTCATTCTTCAGAATCTACAGTCTTTGTATATTCAGGCCTTAAAAACTCAACTTTACCTATGAAAAAGAAATTCACAAAAAGTTTGGGAATGGCAGCCCTTATATTATTTGCTGCCTGTAAAAAAGACGCCCAAAATAAAGATGACGCTATGGAAAACAATATGATTCTTGCAGAATGGACCGGCCCTTATCAGGGGGTACCCGCTTTTAACAAAATGAAAGTTGAAATGCTAAAACCCGCAATTATGAAGGGTATGGAGCAGCACCTAAAAGAAATAGACAGTATTGCAGGTAATGCTGAAGCGCCTACTTTTGAAAATACGATCATTCCGTTTGAAAAATCTGGGGCGGCACTAGACCGTGCTTTTACATACTACGGGGTTTTTAGCAGCAATCTTTCTTCTCCAGAATTTAGGGAAATTCAAAAAGAATTATCCCCTAAAATATCCGAATATAGTTCTAAGATTTCACAAAACGAACAGCTTTTTCAACGAATCAAAGCAGTCTACGAGCAATCTCAGGAAAAGGCCTTAGACTCGGCTGAACAGCGCACTATCGATTTAATTTACAAAGATTTTGAAATGGATGGCGCTAATCTTTCCGAAGAAGACAAAAAACGTTATGCTGAAATTAATAAGGAATTATCTGAATTATATACGCAATTTTCTAATAATGTCTTGGCCGATGAAGAAGGTTATGTGACCTACATCGATAGCACTCAACTTAGCGGTTTGCCGGAAAGTTATATTAAATCTGCAGCCAGTGCCGCAAGCGAAAGAGATCATCAGGGAGAATTTGCAATCACCAATACACGCTCTTCAATGGATCCGTTTTTAACCTATTCTGATGAACGCGAACTTCGGGAAAAAGTGTGGAGAACATACTATTCTCGCGGAAATAACGGAGATAATCATGATAACAACCAGGTGATCAAAAAGATCTTAGAACTTCGTGACGAACGGGTTGCGCTTTTAGGCTATGATAACTATGCGCAATGGCGTTTGCAAGATCGAATGGCAAAAACACCAAAACAAGCCATGGAGCTTATGGAAGCAGTTTGGCCTGCAGCCCTTGGCCGTGTTGAAGAAGAAATTAAAGACATGCAGGAACTTGCAAATAAAGAAGGAAAAGATATAATAATACAAGCCTGGGATTATCGCTATTATATGGAAAAGGTGAGAAAAGAAAAGTACGACCTGGATAGCGAAGAAGTAAAACAATACCTACAATTAGACAATCTTAAAAAGGCTATATTTTACGTAGCAGGAGAACTTTTTAATTTCGATTTTACTCCGGTAGATACCAGCCTTGTACCGGTTTTTCATCCAGATGTGAGTGTTTACGAAGTTAACGATAAAACAAATGGAGAAGTCGTTGGGCTTTGGTATTTAGATCCTTATGCACGTCCAGGCAAACGTTCTGGAGCCTGGGCTACTACATATCGAAGTAAAGATGAATTAAGTGGTAACAAACCCGTATTGGCTTCTAATAATTCAAATTTTGTAAAACCGGCAAAAGGAGAACCTACACTGGTAAGCTGGGACGATGCTGAAACTTTTTTCCATGAATTTGGACACGCATTGCATTTTCTCTCTGCAAAGATTAAGTATCCAAAATTGAATAGCGGTGTTAGGGATTATACTGAATTTCAGTCACAATTATTAGAACGTTGGTTATCTACAGATGCAGTGATCGATCAATTTTTAAGACATTATGAAACCGGTGAACCAATGCCCGAAGCATTAGTAAAAAAGATCAAAAAAGCGGCTACTTTCAATCAGGGATTTGGCACCACCGAATTTTTAGCTTCGGCTTTAATGGATATGAAATATCACACCACCGATCCTTCTAAAATTAATGATGTACAGGAGTTTGAAAAGCATCAACTCGATGAACTTGGATTACCTGAAGAAATTCCAATGCGTCACAGGTCTACACAATTTAGCCATATTTTTTCTGGCGAGGGCTATGCAGCCGGATATTATGGTTATTTATGGGCAGATGTTTTAACTGCCGATGCTGCTGAAGCTTTTGCCGAAGCTCCAGATGGTTTCTATGATAAAGAAACAGCGCATAAACTGGTTAAATATTTATTTGCACCAAGAAATGCTATGGATCCCGCTGAGGCCTACAAAAAATTTAGAGGTAGAAATGCTAATATCGACGCCTTAATGCGTGATCGTGGATTCCCGGTGCCCAAAAATTAAAATGTATTTACTACATCTTAGCTCTTAGATTTAGAGACTTTAATTATAAAATAAAAGCCATTCTGT
>CETB01044021.1_pt1 | contig 19270 bp, 15 predicted proteins | sample 356381 | NCBI WGS metagenome assembly CETB01 (sample SAMEA2622545, study PRJEB7988) | marine metagenome | biome: marine biome (ENVO:00000447); feature: deep chlorophyll maximum layer (ENVO:xxxxxxxx); material: "saline water (ENVO:00002010), including plankton (ENVO:xxxxxxxx)" | depth 155 m | reverse complement strand
ACCGGCACCAGCAATACGATCAGAATAACCGTGCCTTGCTGCATAAACCTCGCCATAAGGAACGCCATTTATTCCGTCTGATATCCAATATAACAGACCCGCAGATACATCTCTTAGACCGTCCCCATCCTCATCCAGTCCTGCGGTTTCATTTCCTTTGTACATCCATTCGTCGTCGCTAAAATTACCATTGCGATTAATGTCAGGAATCACAATATCATACGTCCCATTAGTGACAGAATCGATTACCAAAATTGGCACATCTCCTCCCATTTGACTCCTTAGAGTTGAGTCGGGATGCTCTCCAAGGTGATATACTCCTGAAGTCGAGTTTGGAATACCTGTTATGATGTGTCCAGAGTTATCCAATACACCATTAGAATCATTGTCGTAATCGAGTATTGATGTATCTGCATACCAGGTGTTTCGTTCTGGATATGCTTCGCCGTTAACTAGCCAGTAATACATCGAATTATGGTCGAACATCATTGGCCAACCATCGTATTGGTTCCCATCTTGGATTCTAGCTTGAGTGCCATCTAAATCGGGATGGGCGAAGTCTATTCCAGTATCCGCTACGGCTACGATTATACCTTCACCTGAATACCCCCTCTCCCAAGCATCTGTCGCCCCATGTATTTCTCCAGATCTAACTGAATTAGTCTGGTTTTCCTCACCCCCCAATGGTATTGTATCGTAAGGTTCAGGTGAGTTTTCAGCGTCAAGTATACCAATTATTCCCGATACGCCTGATAATTTGTGAAACTTATTCGAATCCAACCAAAATGTACGATGGTCGATTACGTCATCTGTCGAATCGGTTACAACTAGTTGTTGTCCGTCGAATGCTGGTGTTTGAGTTTCAATTTGACCGTGTTTATGTTGCCAAGCATTGAGTTCCCTTAACGATTGACTGATTACAGTCACTCGAATTTCCTCCTGACCAGAATAAACACGTTGCCATAGGCTGGGTTCTATCCAAGGATTTGGATTGACTAAAATATCCTTAGAATCTTGACTGATTTCGTCAATTTCTAACTTTTCGCCTGAAGAACCCATATTTTGCGGGTTCTGACCACCGACTATGACAAATGACATCATAGATGTCAACATCAACAGAACCAAGGACACCGCAAGGCGCTGACGCATGTTACCTTTGGTGGCAGGAACTCTATTGTAGTCTGCGGCTTCACGGCCCGTCAAGTCCAAAGCGACTACACTAGACCGTGGAGTCATAGTCCCGTAGTGTAGCGGTCCATCATCTCAGGTTTTGGTCCTGGGGACCCTGGTTCAAATCCGGGCGGGACTACCAATAACTAAACCGCTTATTCCTCGATTTTTTCGGGCATTTGAGCCAAATCTCGGGTAATATTTTTCTGGTGAGATTCCAATGTCCCTCCACCAATTTCTAGCAGCTTTGCATCCCTCCAAAGCCTCTCAACAGTGTATTCACCAACATAGCCGTAGCCCCCCATAACCTGGATTGCACGATCGGCGATATTCTTGGCAGCAGTTGTACCAAATAACTTGACCCCATCGGTGTCTAATCTATTACCTGACTTTGAGAGGTCAGTGTTCCTAGCAGTATCGTAAATGTAAGAACGCATTGCACGATATTCCGCCCAAGATTCACCAATATGTCGTTGTATTTGTCCAAAATCTCTGATTTCTTGACCGAATGCTTCTCTCTCACTGGCGTATTGATTCATTGCCGCTAGAGATCTCCGGGCAATCCCTAGACCCATCGCTGCAAGACCTATTCTTTCTATCTCTAGATTACGCATCATATGAATCATCGATTCTCCAGGTGAGCCTACAATATTTTCAGCAGGAACAACACAATCGTCGAAAACCAACTCTGCAGTATTTGAGGCCCTCATACCTGATTTATCGTAGATTTTCTGGCCTACGCTGAATCCGGGCATACCCTTCTCTACTAGGAATGTAGTCACTTCAGCTCGCCCCTTGGCATCTGTTCCGGTTCGTGCATACAACCAACAAATATCAGCAGAAGTCCCTTCATCATCGACTGAGCCATTAGTAATCCACATTTTCCGCCCATTAATGACCCAGTCTCCGTCTGTATTCTGTTCCGCAATCGTCTGCATTCCTAGAACATCTGTCCCATATCCTGGCTCGCTCATTGCCATGCAGCCAATCCATTCACCGCTGCAAACTTTTGGCAAAATCCTAGCCTTTTGTTCATCTGTGCCATTGAAGGCGAGATTGTTGACCATCAATTGTGAATGAGCCAGATATGCCAGACAGAATGCAGGGTCTGAGTAACTTAGTTCCTCATTGATTATGGCAACGGCAGTGGCATCCATCCCAGAACCGCCATAATCTGTAGGGACGGAAATCCCTAGCAAGCCATATTCGCCTAATTTACGGAATAAATTGAGATTGAATTTTTCCTCTCTATCGTATTCCAAAGCTTGCGGTTCAACCTCTTCGCGAACAAAATCTCGAACCATCTCTCGCAGCATTCTATGCTCCTCAGTAGGGTTCGCCAGGTCTACAGTCTCCCACTCGGTCATACCACTGCGAGCAAGGCCTGTGGTATGAGTGTTAGCGATATACGAAGCGACACCGTAGGTGTCGATTATGGAGTGACTCGGCGGCTATCGCGTGGGAATGGTATGACTTCACGGATGTGATCTGCGCCAGTCAGCCATGCGCAGACGCGGTCAACTCCAAGCCCGAAACCACCATGTGGAACTCCTCCATAACGACGGATGTCGATATAGAACTCGTATGCATCTCTGTCATTGCCTTCCTCATCTATTCTATCGAGAATCTCGGACTCTGACCAAGTTCGCTCTCCGCCACCAATAATTTCGCCGTATCCCTCTGGCGCCAGTAAATCATGGCATAGAACATATTTCGGATCTTCGGGGTCTGGTCGATGATAGAATGGTTTAGCCACTCTGGGATAGTGAGTTAGGAAGTGAGGGATTTCGAAATCTTCAGTCAACACCTTTTCCTTAGAGTAATCTAAATCCTGCCCCCACTCAATATCTTCCCCCATACCCTGCAGAGTCTCAACAGCCTCGTCATAACGCATCCTTGGATATGGATTATCTGCATATCTAGCAACCAAGTCCAAGTCTCGACCCATGTTTTCCAAATCTTCTGAATGTTGTTCCAATAAAGTATTGGCAATATTACGAACTACACCTTCACCATGAATCATGACATCGTCGTTTGAACCCCAGGCAATTTCCATTTCGGCATGCCAGAATTCTGTAAGATGACGACGTGTTCGCGACTTCTCTGCACGGAAGGATGGAGCCATTGTATACAGGCGCTCTAAGGCAGGCATAGCGGCCTCGGCATATAGCTGCCAAGATTGAGTCAGGTAGGCCTTTCTACCAAAGTATGGCACTTCGAAAAGTGTGCTTCCACCCTCAACCGCGCCTGCGACAAAATTGGGAGCTTGATATTCGGTGAAGTCTCTTTCCCGAAAGTAAGAATGAATAGCACCGAAAACCGTAGAGCGCATTTTCAGCATCGTTGTCATTCGACTTGTTCTAAGGTATAGATGTCGATTGTCGAGTAAGAATTCGGTTTCTCCCCCATCCGCTTGTTCCATAGCAGACTCAGTGATTGGAAATGGTGTGTCTGGATTGACCGCTCCTACTATCTCCACATTAGTAACCTGAATTTCATGCCCATGTTCTCTATCAGTTGGTTCAGCAGTACCATGTAGTATCAGGCTGGACTCGATAAGTGCGTCCTTTACCGCCTCAAAGTTTTCATCGCCCACGATGTCCCTTTTGACGACACATTGAACCGTTCCAGTAGAATCTCTAAGGACAACGAATCGGATCTTGTTAGAACCTCTGGAACGGTGAACCCATCCCTTCAATTCAACCTCCAAGCCGTCATGTTTTCCGGCTCGAACTTCTCCTATCCAAGTCTCTTTGGTCATACTAACCCCGCCCCTTGGGCGGGGCATCCACATATCAAACGAAGCCCCCAAGCAGATTAGATTTGGCGGGTCTGACGGGGTTCGAACCCGCGACCGCCCGGTTAAGAGCCGGGTGCTCTACCTGACTAAGCTACAGACCCAGCCTGCCGACTTGGCCCACCTCTTTAATCGGAACGGTCTAGCTGGATATCAGGCTAATCTGCCGCCTTGCTTAACTAGAGTGGTAACTCCACCACTGGCAGCGATTACAACCGCATCACAAATGCCCACAAATAAGCCAACTTCAACTACTCCTGCGATTTCCAATAAAGAGGATTCTAATTGACTTGGATTAGTAATCGTAGAACCAAAAGAACAGTCCAGAATGTAACCTCCATTATCGCTAATGAATGGTTCTTCACCACCTCTTCTAATCACATTACCTGGACAGATTTCCGCGACTCTATCTGCTGTTCTTTTCCATTCAAATGGTAATACTTCGATAGGTAGATCAAATGCACCTAGGATTTCTACCTGTTTCCTATCATCAGCAACCACAATCATTCCATTACTAGACTGGGCGACAATCTTTTCGCGAGTTAATGCTCCACCTCCACCTTTGATTAAATCATAATCAGAATCAAACTCATCTGCTCCGTCGATTACCAAATCTAATACTCCAGCATCGGCTAAAGGAACTAGTGGAAAGTTCAGACTTTCGGCAAGTTCTCTAGTTGCCTCACTTGTTGGAACTCCGACGATAGACAAGCCTTCTTGTTGGATTCTCCGTCCCAATTCTAGCACCGTGTAGCGGACGGTGGAGCCTGTTCCAAGGCCTATTTTCATGCCGTCCTGAACGAAATCACAAGCTATTATTCCGGCTTGCTGCTTCAGCGCCTCAACGTCGCTCACGAGTGTTGGCAGGCGAAAGACAGCCATGATGCTTACCCTCCAATGAGGATATGATTAGGGATAAATTTGCAACAATAGCCCACCGTTGGGTTCATCCGTCGTAGCCATACGGGGAAGATGAGGGAGTAGGAGGGTCGCTGACAGTGCCAGACACTGAGGAAAGTCCCCTCTCCAAGATGCAAGCGGTCCGGTGCAAGCCGGAGGTCCGGGAGGGCCGGCTCTGCAACAGAAACGTCCCGCGCCAGGCGTACGATGATCCCGAAAGGGTGAGGTTTCCTGATCGCGGCTGGAACGAGCAACCCCGCTGGAGCAAGTCCAAGCAGGCCCGTAGTGCATCGATAGGGCCGGGTAGGATGCATAGTTGAATGCGATCAGCCGGAAGGTGAACAGAAAGGGGCTTACTCCCTACACCCTCACTTAATTTAATTAGTGAAAACTAGAGTTATTCTAGGGTGGCCTCGAGTACGCTAGAGGCTTCCAGGGCTCCGCTATCCTCGTAATCGAGCCAAGGTCCCTTGCCTAGTAATCTTGAACGTAATTCGTGCCAAGCGACTATGAAACTCGGTAACAAGATACTCGAGGTCACTAGTGCTAGAATTAGAAGTGACATCATCAATACGAAGAAATTTTGCAAACCGGGAATTTCTACAAATAATCCAGCGGAAAGCCCAGCACAAGTTGTTGCGGTGGTTTCAAAGATTGTTTGTCCAGTTCTGGAAACAGATTTGACGATTCCAGCAGGAGTTTCACCCTCGTCTTTGATTCTGTCAATAATGTGTATTGAATCATCAACCCCAATACCAAAGACGAGTGTACCAACCATCGCAGTGAAGAAGTTCACATTTACTGAACCTTGACGCATCAATAATGGCTGCCATAATACAACAACAGCCACTGCTGCCATTGTAAATATCGCTAATCTAGGCGAGCGGAATAAAATCATCATAGTGATTAGTAGAATGAGCATTGTAGCAATTGTAGTTTCACTCTGTGCCTTTTGGATCCCAGCATTAATATCAATACTTACTGGCAATCCACCAGTCAACTTTGAATTGATAACGCCTTCAATTCCAAAAGCCGAACAAGAAAGTGCATCTATGCAATTTCCATCTCCATCAAGGTGGTCATCAATAGCATCTCTGAGTGGAGTTGCATCTTGCAAATTGATGTATGGTTGTGTGACGTAGACTAGTGTTTTGGTTTCACAAGGTGTTGAATCTTGACAGACATCTTGGTCTGCATTCATCAGCATACTGCGAATTTCAGGACTCAGTGTATCGAGAGCGATATTTACCATGTCCTCTCTACTACTGACCACATATGCCCAACATTCTGGCCGAAGTGGATTTGTTGACTCATCCCAGCATTCATCGTGTAATAGTTCCCATAGGCTTCTATCGTAGACCTCGAGGCTAATTCCTGTTATTGGATCAGTGATATTAACGTCAACATGAATTGCCTTCAAGATATTGACTAGACTAATGCTAGAAGTTTGTGGGACATTATTGATTTTCTTTTCTTGCATGTTATCGATAGCATCTAGGATTGGCAGGTCTCTAATCGGGGCAGTGGAATTAACCGGCCCTCTTGTCTCAGCATCAACAATGAACATATTCGTCTGCCCACCTTGGAAAACGAAACTGTATTCCCTTAATGCATCATAACTTGGGATATTTGGAGGTACTTCATCTGATGAACCTGTAATCGGCTTACCCATTTCTTCTTCAAGAATAGCCACACCACCGGCCGTAGAAACCATCGCAACGAGGAGTACTACGAGAGTGGTCTTTACTGGTATCTCACCTATCTTCTGCCAAATCTCAGACTCGAAAGCAAGAAGGATTGTAACTCCAAAGAAACCGCCGAAGAAAACAGCATTCCCAATTGTGGTAGTTCCATGGATATACAGCAATGAGCCGGCGGTTACAGCCACGAGTGATGAAATAAGTACAGTTTGCATAGTAGGCATTTCAAAGCCGATATCAGACTTCCTATACCGGAAGATATGCACCAATGCAGGAACCATTACCATCGACAGGAGGAAGGTAATGGATATACCCAACAATAGTGTCACTCCTACGGTTCTCATAGGATGAATGGGGACAAGAGATTGCCAGGTTAAAACGCTGAAACCGATAATTGTAGTAATGGCTGATAGGAAAATCGCATGGCCAGTAGTTTGTGCCGCTCGAACCGTAGCAGTTAGGCTAATCACAGGATCCCAAGGATCTAATTCATTTGACGTGAATCCGTCTCTTTGCCTCTTCCAAGATTCTTCTAGACGTTCCTCCAGCAACTCCTTACGATTCTCTTCAATTCTATTGGTAAAATGTAGAGCATAATCTACTCCCAATCCGACTAAAATTGGCCCTGCAGAAATTATCATCGGTGTCAAAGTAATATCTGCTATAACGGTAGTTCCGAATGTAATTGCTAAACTCATGGCGATTGGTAAACCGCAGATTATTATCACCTTTGGATTACGATGTAAAATTAACATTGTAATTGCCACCAATAAACCGGCTAAAGGAAGCATTTTCTCCACTAGTTCTAGGTAAATTGCATTCGAAACATCTTGGACTACAGGAGTTAGCCCTGTTACAGTGGTGGCATTGCGCACAGGACGGTCTTCGGCAATAGATTCTGCTTGAGAAATCATAGACGGAGTAACGCCTATTGCAGGAGATGTTGAAGGCATATTGGGATCTTTCTGCCTTGCCTGTTGTAGCCAAAGTGAATGTATTTCAGTACTTACTGAAGAAGACATTACATTTCCTTCGTAAACACGATTGCAAATCTCACAATCGTTGTCTGAAGCTCGTTCAATTAGCTGCTTAGTGTACTGAATGAAGGCCTGATGATCCTGTACTTGCCCGTCTTTCTTATCTTGTCTAGCAGGGACATCTGTTCCATCCATGTCATACTTTAGGCCAAGAATTATCACTCCCGTATCCCAAATTCCATCTCCGTCATTATTGTAATTCCCATCCCCGTTTTCATCTAGTAGGGGATGATCCTGAGTGTCCATAACAAATGAAGACAATAGGCTTTCAGTTTGAGAAACTAGATTGTCGAGACTTTCTTGTTCGTCGGGAATACTATAGCCGTAGAACGGATTTAATTGAGCAAACGCACATCCATCTCGTTGACCTGTAGGTAGTCCGTATTTTTCTACGGCGCAATTGAAACGATAACTGGAAGAATTTGCTTCCTTAATCACCTGTGCAGGAGATAGAATCCATACGACACCATCTATGTCCCCTCGGTCATCCTTATGTTCATCCAAACCTGATCCATAACCTCCACTTCCATAATTTAGATCATCACCTTCTAGCCAAGATAATTGTTCTAAAATACCGATATCGGTGATGTTTTCTGTCCCTCTACAACTGTAATCACCATAATCTGCTGGACCTGATGAGCACCTTTCGTAGATGGCATTATTTGTCTGTACATACAGAATCATGATATCCGTGGACCATTGGGTCCTAACCTGCTTTAGAAGATCAGTAGAATCAGCATCATCTGGAAGATATATTTCCACATCTTTGTCTATTTGTTGCCCAAAGTCTAATGATTTTTGACCAACTAAAACGGTTGCGATAACAAGTAAGGCAACTATCAGACCAGGGCTGCGAAGAATTGCGGAATACCAAAACTCGGTAAGACGCTGAGCTATTGCATGGCCTCGTTTTGCACCGGCATTTAGTAAGTAATCTGCATAGTCTACTACATCACCTACGGGGGAAGATTCGATTTTCTGGATAACCTTCCCGCCAGCTTCCCTTACGGGCTGTAATCGCTCAAAGAAGCGTTCCCAAAATATCGCTTCATCATCGCGCTCGTCATCGGGCACGAAGATGTTGCCCCCAGCGAGGCCACATGAAGCAATCGCAAGAGTGTTTGTTATCTGGCTATTTTCGGAACTGTTCGCCGAACGGCTGAAAGTGAATGAGTTTGTCCAAGAGTCGATAATCATGGCTCGTAGGCGCAGGCAACTTGAACCAAAAGGCAAGGATGAAGATGTCCGGATGACGGCTGGGCTAATTACAGCAGGAGTAGTTAGCATAGTAATCGTGGCTGCGATGTTTATTGCTCCGCCCGCTAATGTTGGGCCAGAGGAAGGCTCCCTCGCTCCTGATTTCATCGCTTCAGCATACAATGGAGGAAACTGGGAAGAAGTTCGACTGAGCCAGTTGTACGATGGTCGCTTAGTGTTGGTTACATTCCTAGATACTGATTGTCCTCACTGCTGGACAGAGGCAGAATATCTTTCAGAGATTTTTGACGGTACATCTGGAGAGGTTATGTTCATCACCATCGCGGTTGAACTCCAGATTTCGGGCCACGAGAGTACCAGAGAGGAAATAGAGGCATTCAGAGATAAAACACAATTTGGGGACAATCAAAATAACGGTGATGGTTGCTATTCAGGAACAAAAAACTGTGCTGAAAGACCAGGAGCACCGCATTCATGGATGTATGTAGATGACCTAGGGTCTTCTATTGCTGGTGAATGGGAACTTCCCGGGACACCCTTCAATGTGATTTTAGACGGGGAAGGCACCGTTGTTTGGAATCAGGCTCAGTCTGAAAATCATCCTCCAGGAGAAGATATGGGAGAGGCGTTATTGCGCCTGCTACAAGAGGGTGAGTAAATGGCTAACCCACTAGCAGACCCTGTACTTTTGTTTTTCATCGCAGGATTATTTGCATCAGGTTATCTTCTAGCGAATGGAAGAGGAAAAAAGGGTCTTGAAGGAACAAATAGAATACTAGATGGTAGCCTCGCGTTTGCCATAAATGGGCTACTTGGTTCCGCATGGACTTGGGTAATCTACAATGACCTAGTCAGAAATCCTCTTGGGGGAGAATTTTGCGCCACCGAAGGGTTTGTTCAGTGTGGATCAGTAATCGGCGACCCTCGATACAACAACTTCTTTGGCATATCATGGGGGATGCTTGGTTTTACTGCATTTGCAACTCTATTTTTCCTCATATTGTGCATACGTATGGACCCACTAGCTAAATGGTCTGAACAATATACCAATTATGCTTGGTGGTTAGGCCTTGCAGGAGTGCCGTTTCTATTTATTTTAGTCGGTATTGAGATTTTTGTAGTTCAACACATTTGTCCGTTCTGTACAATAGCACACCTAGCACTAATTGGATACCTGATTTCAGTCTGGATGCTTAGGGAACGAAGAGAAATTAATGCTTGGTATTGAAGAATTATCAATGATTGATGTCTTGACAATTCGGCGAATGGCTCAAAGTAGATGCCTAAGTGGAGTAACCATGCAACTAGTCACTGGAGGTGCCGGATTCATTGGCTCACACCTAGTCGATACATTGGTCGCTGAAGGAAAAAGAGTACGTGTATTAGATAATTTTTCCAGTGGTAGAGAAGATTTCCTATCTCACCATCAAGATTCAGGAATGGTCGAAATCTTCAAAGGAGATTTACTCGATATTGATGCAGTGAAGTCTGCTATGCAGGGAATCAAAACTGTACACCATTTGGCTGCTAACCCCGACATTAGATTAGGAACAGAAGTTACCGATACCGATCTACGTCAAGGTACACTTGCAACCTACAATGTATTGGAAGCAATGAGAATTTTCGATGTTAGACGCATTTCTTTCTCCTCTTCTAGTGCGATTTATGGAGAAGCTAGTGTAATGCCAACACCCGAAACATATGGACCTGTAAAACCAATTTCTCTTTATGGCGCAAGTAAATTAGCCAGCGAAGCGCTAATTACTGCTTGGTGTGGAACATTTGGCGCAAAGTCTTGGATCCATCGCTTTGCGAATATTGTTGGACCAAGAGGGACACACGGTGTGATTTACGATTTTATTCACAAGTTGAAATCGGATTCCACTCGGTTGGAAGTTCTAGGTAATGGATTACAAGAGAAATCGTATATGTCGGCCGAGGATTGTGTTAGAGCAATGGTGCATCTTGTAGATGAAACTGATGATTCCATTAATCTCTACAATCTAGGGACAGGCGACACTTGCTCAGTTCGAAGGATTGCTGAGATTGTTGTCGAAGAGTCTGGTTTAGAAGGCGTTTCAATAGAATACACTGGTGGGGACCGAGGTTGGGCTGGAGATGTACCTAAGACCAGTTTGGATGTGGAATATTTATTCTCAACTGGATTTGAACCAACTATGCAATCAGAGGCCGCAATCAGACATACTGCTAGGGCTCTGATTAACGAAATAGGCCTATGAATACGCCTCGGCTTCATAAAAGAGAGTCGTCGCCGATGATTTGATGAGTAAGCGCTGGTATCAAGAAAATCGGCGTGACCCTTGGCGTCGACAAGCCAAGTCCAAGGGATATCGTGCTCGCTCTGCCTACAAACTTAAGCAAATTCAGGAGAAGTTTCAACTGATAAGAGAATCTGATGTTATACTCGATGTTGGATGCCATCCTGGTGGATGGACGCAGGTTTCTGTAGAGGAGACCGGCCCAGAAGGCGTGGTTATTGGTGTAGATCTGAAATCTACTTCTCCTGTTGATGGAACGAGCATAATACAAGGTGACATATCTAAGCAAGAGACTATTGATAGAATTGAGGAATTACTAGACGGAAGGGAACTGAATGTTGTCTTATCAGATATCTCTCCTAAATTGACTGGTCGATATGACACCGACCAAGCCATTTCACTGGAGCTAGCGACCATGACTCTTGACGTAGCTATGGGAATGTTAGCCCCTGGAGGTGCTTTTGTCACCAAAATATTCCAAGGAGTTGGAATTGAAGGTTTGATTTCGGCTGCAAAAGATCGATTCACTAACGTCCAACGATTTGCCCCTATGGCTAGTCGCAATGCCTCCTCTGAAACCTATCTAGTCTGCCGTAATCGTTTGCCTAAACCACGTAAGAGGGCGCTAGGAAAGAGCGCATATTCACAGGTTCAAAAACACCTTACAGAAGTTGGTGTCAACGTTGAGAATGATGAAGAAAAACAAAGAATTGTTAGTGGTTTTCGGAGACTTAGTAAGAAACAAGAGGAATGATTCATTTGGAGTGGATGGAAAATCACTTAGAATCTCTGTCATATGGGACAATATTTTGCCATTCAGAAGCATCAGAACGTGCAACTATTGCCTCGACCCAGTCGGTATCTGAACAGTTGAATACCTCATGAGGGAGACCTGGTTCAATATAGAACATATCTCCTGCACTATGTACTACCGACTTCTCGCAACCTGGTCCGAATTCGTGTCTTACAGATCCTTTTAGGAGGAATATCATAACATCGAAGTCAACGTGAATGTGGGCTTTTGCTATACCACCTGGTGGAATGAATGCCTTATTCATCGATAAACCGGTAGATGGAGTATTCTTCCCCGAAAGGCCAGCTCCATATTCGATGTTATTCCAACCTCGGACCCTGTCCACATCACGTAGACCATGAATTCCTCCTGCATCTTCGATATATTTCGAAAGGTCGACTTTTTCTTCAGTTAGTGAAAGTTCGGATTTGTCCATTACTATCCCCAAGATATCCTGAAGGCTTTATGATTTCAACCCATTCCAAGTTAACAATCCGTATACTGAGAGGAAGTATCGACCACCTTGTCGTCGGTCAACGCTAAAAGGGAGGGGTGGCTCGCCCGCCTCGCTGAGGGACTACGTAATGGCAGCCACAACAGATATCTGTACCTCCTCTGGAGTTCCTCTGGTGGAGGACAAGAGCACTGCATTCCCATGCCCAGAGTGTGGAGTCTCCATCGGACGCAGCGAAAGATGTCGTGTTCAGGCTGTTGCATATGTATGCCCAAATTGCGGTTTTGTGGGTCCCTGATTCCCCAATAAGGTGTGTGTGTACATGGGTCATGTTGTTGTGAAGTACAAGGTCACTATTGACCAGCCAGAAGAAGGAAGTCCTGACTACGAAGGTATAGCTAATATTATTTCATCAATGGAAGAAGTACAAGCATGCGATATCAAACCATTAGCATTCGGTATGATGTTCATTGAAGTGCAGGCTGTTCTTGGGGAAGGAGAAGGCATTGTAGATGGGTTTGAGGCTAGAGTCCGCGAAATAGATGATAATGTCGGACAAATAGAGGCTCTAGAAATGGGCCGCCTCTGATTGCGAATCCGATATGAGATTAGTAGTGGTTTAGTGGTGACCGCATAAATTCACGCATCAAGACGGTGGCATACGTACCTGGCGGCAAGTTGAATCTAAGTCTCAAATTTGCACCATCAGGATGCCATCTGTCTGCCTCATTGGGTCCTTCTTCCCAACGCTTAGAAAAAGAATCCTCTGAAAGTAATGTGGCTTCCTCTACGTTGAAGTCTTGGAATACCACACTCAAAGGGCGTCTGGTACCGTTAGTAGAGAGGTTTGGAATTTTGGTGACGCGCCAGTCGATATTATCTAATTCCGTACTTTGAAGTGCCTCAGTCTCAATTTCTCCAGGTTTTCCCTCCGCTAAACTTGTATCTCTTCCTGGCAATGGTCCTGTAACCGCAAGCCTTCCTAGCCTACAATTTCTTTTACATCTATCAAGATTGGTTTCAGTAACGAAAGCCAGCTTGGAGACATCGACTCGACCACTTGCCTGTATTGGTGCAACCAGATCTCCTAATTCAGGTTCAAGAAGATCCAAACCAGCCGCAAGACGACCGGCCAATGAATGATTGAAAGCCAATGATTGAAGGGAATGAATTGTCAATAATTGCAATGAGGGTGGTAATGCCTTAAATGCCTTAATATGATTTTCTGGATTTTCAACTAAAGCTCGTAGGATGCTCTTTTCGTAGCCCAAATGGTCAGGCGCCTGCTCTAGACATGCCTCAGCATCCTTGGTATCCATCCACATTTTTCGAAATACGCTTACCTCATCGGACATCCTAGTTCCTGGCATACCTAGATACAAATCTACGGCCTTCTCAAAATCACCCTGTACAACCGCCCAACCAACCTTAGGAGTAACAGGCCTAGTTGCTCCAAATCTCTGCGGGCCTATCCAATTTGGAAAAGCATCATTACCCAAACGTTCAGCCATACCTTCTCTGATATCCAAAACCCTTCTCATCGCTTCTTTAGCATCTAGGGGGGAACCATCAACGTCACAACACCCTCTTACTGTAATCGTGAACCGGTTACCATCATGGTCACTCATTCCAACCTTCTGATGTGTACGCCCTAGGATTTCCAATTCAGTATCGGGAATCTCGACTGATTCTATCTTATGTCTAGGTGCATCAATAACCAATAATTGATTCGTGACCGCCCTTTTATCCTTGAGTCCCGATGAGAAAATTCGCTTTCTACTGATCCCACAAGCACCTGCTAATCTTCTCAAGTAACGATTGGTTTCCCAGTTGTTTAGTGTTGCTCTAACAACTGTAAATCTACCCTTTTTATCTAGGGCAGGAGTGCTGGAAAGCTCCTCTACTCTAAAGTCCTCTATTCGAACTTTTAGCAAGCCTCCGATACCAGGGCTATCGTGTGCCCAGCCATCCAGACCAAGATACCTCTCAATATCCTCATCATTTCCTAAATCAAATGTGGCTTCAGCCAAAATTCCACCGCCCTCAGAAGCTGAGGTCGGCGAACTCCTTCGCTATGTCCGAACAGAGATCCTTCACAATCTTGTCCGCCTTGGCTCCTTTCTTGACGCGAACATATAGTTCTGGTTCGTCAAGGTCAGGGTGCCCGGTGAAGAAATTCGCATACTCGACCTTGTCATTAGCGTTCAAGCGGGACCTGAACAACTGCAGTGTAGAGTGGTCCTCACCAACCATACGTAGTCGGATTTCGGACCCTTCATTCTTGAGTACCTTCACTGGCATGACGAGCGCGCCACCGGACCCTCCCTTTTGAGGCCTTTCATCAGATTACTGGACCCAAGGGGTCCAATTCACTGCTTGAATTATTTAGCCGTTGGTGATGGGAGTGTCAATGATTGGCGGCCCTGGACTGGAGAATCGTGTGGCTGCGATATTTGAAAAATCGGCTCCTGCAATCATTTTAATTAGCATCTTACTGACTATTGTAAGTGGTTTGGCTTTGAGCCCTATGCCCGAGTTTCAAACCGACCTTGATGCATTTGCCCCAGACTCCGATGCTGATGCAGCAGTTGAAAGAATGGATGAGGTGATGCCACCATCTCCGCATCGTATCTATGTTCATATTCAACCAACTCAAGAAGGGGCTAATATTTTAGAAATGGGGGCAATTCAGCAACTGCATAATGACCTAGAGGCCGTGAACTCTCTATCCACCTCCAATGGGAATTTCATCACTTCACACATCAATGCTGCTCAAATTCTTCAAGTGGCCCTGGAAGAACGGGATGATAATGGACGCAATCTCTCAGAATTCAATAATTGGGAAGAGTTGCTTGAAGCTATCATCACTGACGAAGAGTGTACAGATGCAATCGGAGAAGAAAGAGCAATTGCCACTGCTTCTTTTGCCCGTTCCGTGATGCTTCACTCCGATTTTGACTACGAACCAATTTGTGATTGGTTAGCAAATGGACAGGAAGGAGATCCAACACCCTCTGCATCGAGTACCATGTGGGTAATCGAAATAGATGGTGCCCTGAATGTGGATGATAGGTTACAAAACGCTCTGCAAATCCGGAGTTTATTGGAAAAGAAGTCTCAGACAGAAGACTCCGCATTAGATTACGGGATAGTTTCGGATGACCTGGTAACCAATGACATTAACGAATCAACTTTGGATAATCTCCTTTGGCTACTTATCCTCTCAATCGTTGTAGTCGTGTTGGTTCTAGCACTTGCCTTCCGATCAGTAATGATGGTGGCTGCTCCATTACTTGGGTTATCAGCTGCTTTGGTATGGACCTACGGGATCAGAGCGCTTGCCGGCTCCGAATTTTCTATTCTTGAAGTTGCTGTGGCTCCTGTTGTATTGGGTTTAGGAATCGATTATTCCATTCACTTGCAAAGGGCCTATGAGAAGGCTAGAGAAACGGCCCTTAGTCCAGCACAAGCTTGGGTTCGCTCGTTTTCTATCCTTAGGGTGGCCCTTACTCTATCAGTGATTACAACTGCATTTGCTTTCCTAGCTAATTTCCTATCCCCTTTACCGCCTTTGAAATCTTTTGGATTAACATTGGCGCTGGGTGTAGTGTCTGCTTTTGTAGCCAGTACAGTAACCGTTGGAGCTCTACACGTAATGGTTGAGAAAACTACCGGAATAAGTACGCGTAGGTCAATGGAATTACCCGGTTTCACTACCTTGGCTACTGAATTTCAGAGAAGACACACTGCACTAATTCTTTTGGCTGTAGCCGGACTAACTCTTTCATCGATTGTAGTCTCAGTCGGGCAGTTAGATACCAAATTCGAATTAACCGACTTTTTAGGCGAAGAAATGGAGGTTATCGAAGTTAGGAACTCGATGTATGATTCCTATGAAGTGGAGGCCCTGAAATCGGTTGATATTCTTATCGAGCCATCCCCGGGAATGAAGGCTTTGACTGGTGAAAGAGATTTACTCAAGGAATTAAATCGACTTGATGATGATTTAAGATGGACAACAAACGTAGTAACGCCAGACGGTACCTCTAGACCTTCTTATGATGGGTTATACCCTATACTAAGAGATGCAATAGAGTTTGATGAAAACTTTGGAGAAATGTATAATTTAGGTGTTTACGATGGTGCAGTTGATGTTACTGGAGAATTTTCTGAAGGTGATATTGCTTCGGCGGTGAGTTATCTCTTGGCCAACGATACAATTGGAGACCCTATTCGCGGTCAAACCTGGGGTGAAAGAACGGAAACATATGTTGCATTAACCGAAGATGGTAATGCACTTAGGTACCTCAAGATGCGGATTGATGTTACCGCAGGAAATAGTGAGGAATCTTCAGGATTGGCGAATCAATTCAAGGAGTTTGAAAACAATTTAGAAGAAGCCACAGGAGCTAGAGTTCATCTAAGCGGCGATCTCATTCTTGTACACAATGTCCTATCAGGGCTAGTAATTTCTCAAGTAGAGTCAACCGCTTTCAGTTTAGCTGTTTCATTATTTGTGTTGGTGGCTTTGACTCGAAGATTTGGTCCTTCAATGGTGGTCATTCTACCCGTTGGTTTAGCCGGAACATGGGTTGTTGGAGCGATGGCGATTCTAGGCATAAATTGGAATGTATTGACCGTAATGATTACCGCTCTAACAATAGGATTGGGTATTGATTATTCAATACATGTATGGCGAAAATTTGAGGCAAATCGAGAATCAGGTATGGGTACTTGGGCATCTATGAGAGATATGTATGCTACAACCGGCTCTGCTCTGATTATGTCAGCCGGAACCACAATTTGTGGATTCATGGTTCTGCTTCTATCTCCAGTACCCGTAATCAAGGATTTCGGCCTAGTAAGTTCAATTTCTGTTGCCTTTTCATTAATTCTTGCTTTATTAGTTCTCCCAGGGCTACTAGCTGCAGAAGTTCGAAGATCGAATCCAGAATGAGGGATTATTCATTCTGCAGCCTTATCAATGGCTGAGGAAACCCTTTCCATATCCAAACCCTGTTCTCTTGCAACAAGAGCTAGAGCCATCCAAAATGTAACGGGACCCAATGCTCTTCTTTTTCGTTGAGCGCGCCTAACAACTTCCTTGTTATCTAAACCAGACTGCGATGCGATAATTTCGATTAAAGTTGGAATACTATCTTCGGCACGGTCGACTAGAGGGGCTGGTTTAGGAGATTCTAAGGATCTTTCTTTATTCTCCCTCCGAACCTTAGGGCGTGAGTAACTTTCTCTTTTCATTGAATGAATATGGTTTTCTTCTCGTAAACTAACTCTTGGTTGAGAAAAATTAGAATTTGTGCTTGGTTTTTCTTCACTAGCTGAAAAGTTGCATCTTGGGGGTGATAACATCCTTCGAGTCATTGGCCTCCAACCCAAAGACGGGACCTCTAATTTGACCCCCTCAGTTAGGTGCAAAGTATCCCCCTCCTGTAATATCCAACCCGCTTCTGTAAGCGCCTTTACTACTCTCTCAGATTCTTCCGGAGAAAACCATTGCATCTCCAAAGACCATAGACGAACAATATCCGCTTTTGCAAGTCCTAGGGGTTCTATTCTATCAAAAATAGTGAAGAGTAAACGAGAGATATCGCTCTCCTCACCCATACTCCTCTTCTGCCCTCGGGAAGTTATCTCGCTTGAGCCTTACTCGATAGACCTTAGTCGGTTGTGAGAACCTGTAATCATTCGGTTGAAGAAGAGGCATGCTCTGGGGCCCCTTCGATATGGCACGCGACTACATAGCTCGGGACCCAAAAACGGGTCGTCCAATCAATCAGCGCCGTGCTACAAAGCAAGTGGATATTCGGTCGACCTTACCACCTCCTGGTGTGTGGGAACGCATTCCCCGAAGTGACATTGTTCCACTTGCATCCGGTCAAGTAAAGATGGTGGAAATACCTCGTTCAGAAGGCGGAGGTTTGGCTAGGCGTATAGATGGAATTCTAGCCCTAAATAGAGTACTTCCTGCAATGATTACCGATGCTCATAGGGCCTTGTGTGAAGCCTTGGATGACGACGAAGGCGTTATCCGTATCGCTGGATTAATTGCTATGCCTTCATTTGCTATCAAAAAACATGATGATCTATTCATCTATCTTTCAGATAGATTACTAGAAGAAAATGAGCAAGTAAGAAAAGTTGCAAGAGATTGTCTCAGGAAGTTAGCGCCGATATTCCCCTCCGGTTGTGAAGAAATACTTAGACGGGAATTAAGGCACGAAGTTAAACAACATAGAAACGATGCCTTTGCAACTTTGAAAGAAACTTCTCGGAATTGGGTTGAAACAGGCTGTCTTCATCTAGACGAATTAATTCGGGAAGATGATGTGGATTTACGTCGTAGAGGTGCGAAAATTCTACGAACAATTACTGCTAAGGGTGGCGCCACAGGTTGGGATCTAATCACTTGGTCACTACAGGATGAAGATGCACAGGTTAGACGCTCTGCTTCAGCATGCCTGCCTGCTCTAGCAAAAATAGAATCTAGGGTTGCTACAATATTAGTCGAATCATCAATGTTTGACGAAGATTCTGGGGTAAAGAAGAATGTGATTAAGGCATTGAAAACACTAGATATGGAAAGTCCAAGGGTCGCTCAATTAATCCAAGATGGAGCCAGAGACAGAGATCCTGATCTTCGTAAAGCTTGTATTGGCCAACTATCAATTATCCTAACCGGAGATAAATTACGAGAAGTTGCGGCAGAATTACTCCGTCAAGAAACTCGTCCGGAGCTTAGGACTAGGCTTGAGAGGCTTTCCCGAGACGTTGATTGGGAAGGTACAGAAGAGGAAAAAAATCGAGCTCTTGCACCTCTTGATAAGGTTCCGGAGGAATTCTCGGATGTCCAATCGCCAGAAGTAGATAAATTGAAGTCCATTCCTGAAGAAATAGGCACAAG
>CETB01064708.1_pt1 | contig 19300 bp, 16 predicted proteins | sample 356381 | NCBI WGS metagenome assembly CETB01 (sample SAMEA2622545, study PRJEB7988) | marine metagenome | biome: marine biome (ENVO:00000447); feature: deep chlorophyll maximum layer (ENVO:xxxxxxxx); material: "saline water (ENVO:00002010), including plankton (ENVO:xxxxxxxx)" | depth 155 m | reverse complement strand
GATTTACCTGAAGTTGTTAGTAATTCTTATGAGCTCTCAAAAAAATGCAACTTAGATGTTGAAACTGGAATATATGTTCTGCCGAATTTTGAAACTCCAGATAACAAAAATTCAGATGAATATCTTAGGCAGCTATCGGAAGAAGGCCTTGAAAGAAAAATATTAAATGTGGAAGAAAATGAAAAAGAAAAGTACATTTCTAGACTAGAATTCGAATTAAAAGTTATTTCTGAAATGGGCTACTCAGGATATTTTTTAATAGTTTCAGATTTTGTAAAGTGGGCCTGTGAAAACGATGTTCCTGTTGGGCCCGGTAGAGGTTCCGGAGCAGCATCTTTAGTAGCATATAGTTTAGGAATAACTGGAATTGATCCTATTAAGTATAATCTATTGTTTGAAAGATTTTTAAATCCGGATCGAATAAGTAACCCAGACTTTGATATAGATTTTTGCAAGGAAGGTCGAGATAAAGTTATTGATTACGTCACACAGAAATATGGAAAAGAAGCTGTAGGGCAAATTTGTACTTTTGGAACTATGGCTGCAAGAGCTGTAATTAGAGATGTAGCTCGGGCTCAAGGTAAATCCTATTCTCTTGCAGACCGTCTAGCTAAGATGATTCCTTTCTCTCCGGATATGACTTTAGATAAGGCATTGAGTAATCCTGATCTAAAGAGAGTATTGAAAACGGAAGATCAAGCTGCAGAAATATTTGATATGGCAAAAAAACTAGAGGGAATTATAAGAAATGTAGGCAAACATGCTGCTGGTGTTGTAATTGCACCTTCAAAAATAAATGATTTTTCTCCTTTATTTCTTGATGATTCATCGCAAACTTTAGCAACCCAGTTCGATATGAAGGATATTGAGTTAGTTGGATTACAAAAATTTGATTTCCTAGGCTTAAGAACTCTGACTATTATCAAAGAAGCTGTATCCTTAATTAACAAAAAAAGAACTCAGTTAAATTTAGCTCCGATCAATATTGAGAAATTAGATTTAGAAGATAGATTAACTTACGATCTGCTTCAACAAGGCCTTACTACAGCTGTTTTTCAACTTGAATCTAGAGGCCTGAAAGAATACCTAGTAAAAATAAAACCTACTAACTTTGAAGATATTATTTCTGTCGTAGCTCTGTATAGACCCGGCCCTCTTGAAGCAGGTATGGTAGATACCTTTATAAAAAGAAAAAATGGAAAAGAACAAACTAGTTATCAAGGTGATTCTGATATTGAAAAGGTTCTTAAAAATACTTACGGGGTAATAGTTTACCAAGAGCAAGTAATGCAACTTGCTCAAGAATATGCAGGTTTTTCCCTTGGGCAGGCAGATATTCTAAGAAGAGCTATGGGAAAAAAAATACAAGAAGAAATGGATTCTCAAAGACCTATTTTTTTAGATGGTGCCAAAAAGAAAGGAAAAATTGAAAGAACAGCAGAAGGACTTTTTGACCAGATACAGACCTTTGCCGGATATGGTTTTAATAAGGCGCATTCTGCCGCTTATGCTTTAATAGCTTTTCAAACAGCTTGGCTTAAAGCGCATTATCCAGTTGAGTTCATGTCCTCAGTTTTATCTGAGGAAATGGGTGATTCAGATAAGATCAGAATGTTACTGGATGATTGTATAAATTTAGGTATTAATATAAACCAACCCGATATTAATGAAAGTGACTACAAATTTACTAACCCTAGTGACAATAATATCTTATTTGGATTAGGTGCAATTAAAGGCGTAGGTCGTCCAGCTATAGAAAACATTGTTGATGAAAGAAGAAAGAAACCTTTTGTTAATTTATTTGATTTTTGCTCTAGAGTAGATTTAAGTAAAGTAGATAAGAGAGCAATAGAGCCTCTTATAAAAAGCGGTTCTATGGACTCATTTGGCCAATCAAGAAAGACAATGTTGAGTAGTTTAGAAGAAGCAATGAAGTATTCTAGACAAAATACCATGAACGATGAGAGCGGCATGTCAGATCTCTTTGGGGGGATCAAAGACAGCGAAAGCTTTATTAACAATTTTGATAATGAAGAAGATATTAGCAACTCTAAATATGAATTTTCCGCTTTGGGTTTTTATTTAAACTCTCATCCTGTCAAAGAACATGCGTGGCAATTAAATAAACTATGTCCCTCATCTATAGAGTCCTTAGTTCCAAATAACTCTAGTAGGTGTGCAGGAGTGGTTATTCGTCAAAATAGAATCCAGACAAAAAGAGGGCCTTTAATGTTTGCAACCTTAGATGATGGAACAGATAGAATTGAATTGGTAATTCCAGCAGATGTGCTTGAAAATTTTGAAGGTCGACTGGACAATAAAATTATTTATGTAGCTACGGGGATTGTAGAAATAGATAATAATGCAGAGAAAAAAAATATTGGTTTACCAAAGAAAATGCAAGTAAAAGAAATAAAAAGTCTTCAAGAAGTAAGAATGGATTCAGTTAATATTCTTAAAATTAATCTCAATCCAGAAAATGAAACAAAAGTTTCTTCCATAGTAGAAAATGTAAAATCTTTATCTTCGAAAAACTCTGGAAACAAAGGATGTAGAATAGAGATGCAATATAACAAAAAAGGGGCCTATGCAGACATGCAAGTAGGAAAAGATTTTCAAATAAAACTAACTGATGAAAATTTAGAGGCCCTAATTAAAAACTTTGGAACTGAAAATATAGATTTCCAGTATCGGGCGTAGTAAGAAATGGCTTATACATATTTAGAATTTGAAAAACCTATTAGCGATCTTGAAAATAAAATAGAAAGCTTAAGAGGAGAAGGTGAAATAGGTGAAAGTGTTCATGATGAGATTTCAAAAATAAGTCAAGAGATAGAAAAATTAACAAAAGAGATTTATGAAAATTTAACCATATGGCAAAGAGTGCAAGTTTCGCGTCATCCCCATAGACCACACTTTTCTGACTACATTGAAAATATCTTTACAGATTTTGAAGAACTTCATGGAGATAGGTTTTATGGAGATGATCAAGCAATAATTGGAGGTTTAGCAAACTTTAAAGATACACCTGTAATCGTTATCGGCCATGAAAAGGGAAAGTCCACCGAAGATAAAATAAAAAGAAATTTCGGCATGTCTAAACCAGAAGGCTATAGGAAAGCCGCAAGACTAATGAAGATGGCAGAAAATTTCTCTTTGCCTATCATTTCTTTCATTGATACTCCAGGCGCATATCCTGGCATAGGTAGTGAAGAAAGAGGAATGAGCGAAGCTATAGCATCTAACTTAAGCCTAATGGCATCTGTTAAAGTACCAATCATAGCCATAATTACGGGAGAAGGCGGTTCTGGCGGAGCATTGGGCATTGGAGTCGGAGATCATGTATTCATGCTTGAAAACTCAATTTACTCTGTTGCTTCTCCTGAGGCTTGCGCATCTATCGTTTGGAGAGATGGAAGTAAGGCTCAGCAAGCAGCCGAAGCAATGAAGGTAGATGCTAAAAGTTTATTAGACTATGGTTTGGTTGATGATATTGTGTCTGAACCCTTAGGCGGTGCACATAGAGACGCAGTTAAAGCAGCTTCACTAATATCTACAGAACTAGATAAAAAACTAAAGGAATTAAAAGAATATTCTCTAGAAGATTTGATTGAGAAAAGATATGAAAAAATCATGTCTTATGGATCAATTAGTTAAAGGGCAAAGTGAAAGATTTATCTTCTCTTATAAAACCTTATCTCTTATCAAAAAAAAATCTTTTTGTGGCGCTAAGTGGAGGCATTGATTCAATTGTTTTGTTAAATGAAATAAATAAACAAAAAAGAAAGAAAAACCTTTTACTAACTGCAATTCATGTCAACCACAACATTCATCCAGATTCTAAAAAATGGATGGAATTTTGCGAGGACTTTTGTAAAAAGAATCAAATTAAATTTTTATCTAAAACCTTGAAAAAAACTAAAAAAAAAGAGGCAAGTTTAGAAAACTCTTTTAGAAAGGCTAGATATAAATTTTTTGAAGAAAACTTGCATGATGGCATTCTTTTTATGGGACATCATTTAGATGACCAGATTGAAACCTTTTTTTTGAGAATTCTTAGAGGCGCTGGAATACAGGGGCTTAAATCTATACCTAAAGAGAGGTTGTTAGGGAACGGAAAATTAGTAAGGCCTTTTTTAGGGGTCTCTAAAGAAGATTTAATCTTCCAAGCCAAGAAGGATAAGCTGAAATATATTAAAGATCCCTCAAATAAGGAAAATCATTTTGATAGAAATTATCTAAGAAATAAATTGCTTCCTTTATTAGAAAAAAGATGGCCATCTTATAGAGGTAATGTTAATCAACTAATATCAAACTTAATTGAAGCCGATAGCATACTTACTCAAACGACTATTTCTGATTTCAAAAAAGTTAGACTTAATGAAAAAAAAATTTCTCTTATTGAACTAAATAAATTGGATGAAGCAAGACAAAAAAATGTAGTTTTTTATTGGGTAGAAAATTTAAAATTAAAAAAACCTAGTTCAAAAGTTATTAATTTATTTTTTAATAAATTTTTGAAAGATAACAAAACACCTAATTCCAAATTCATTTGGGGTGCAAAAAAAAAGCAAGGGTCAGTTTGCATAGAGAAAAACAAGAAAGAGTTAAGAATTTCTGATTATTCTTCTTAAGAAATTTTATCTATTCCGTTCAAAACTGCCTTAAAGCTTGCCGCCGTAGTATTTGAATCAATTCCAGCCCCCCAAGATATATTTTCATTCTCTTGAATTTCAATATATGCAATAGCCGAAGCATCGGAGCCAGAAGATATAGCATGTTGATGATAATCAGATACTTTAAAATTCCTTTTCGTATGAGAATTAACAGTGTTAATGAAAGCATCTATAGGACCATTACCTGACCCCTCTAATATAAGTTTTTTATTTTTCTCTTCTATTTCGAGCTTTATTTTTTCATGATCAGACGATGATTTAATTTTATGAGAAATGTATTTGATCTTATTAGTCTCATTTAGATAAGTTTCATTAAAGCTGTCCCAAATCTCCTTTGACTCTAGCTCCTTTCCACTCTGGTCTGCCATTTGTTGTATAACTTGGCTAAAGTCTATTTGCATTCTTCGAGGGAGAGTAAGTCCGTAATCTTGTTCTAATATATAAGATATTCCACCCTTTCCTGACTGGCTGTTAATTCTAATTACTGCTTCATAAGTTCTTCCTAGATCTTCTGGATCTATGGGCAGGTAAGGGACTTTCCACGAAGGATCATTTGATTTTCTCATCTCTGTAAAGCCCTTATTTATGGCATCTTGATGAGAACCCGAAAAAGCAGTGAATACTAGGTCTCCTGCATAAGGATGTCTTGGGTGCACAGGAAGTTGATTACAATATTCAACTTCTCTCATTGTTTTATTTATTTCAGAAAAATCTAATTCAGGATCTACCCCTTGTGTAAAGAGATTTAACCCTAGAGTCACTAGGTCAACATTTCCAGTTCTTTCCCCATTTCCAAACAAAGTTCCTTCAATCCTATCTGCTCCTGCCATAATTCCAAGTTCAGCTGCAGCAACAGCAGTCCCTCTATCATTATGAGGATGCAAACTAAGAACTATATGCTCTCTATTATTTAGATTTTCATTCATCCACTGAATCTGATCAGCATAAATGTTTGGTGTTGAAAGTTCTACTGTGGCAGGAAGATTCATAATAGTTTTGCTATTTTTAGTTGGTTCCCAAATTGAATTTACTGCATCACAAACCTCAACAGCATATTCCAGTTCCGTTCCTGTAAAACTCTCTGGACTGTACTCAAATTGCCAATTAGTTGAAGAATAATCTTGAGAAATTTTCTTAACCAATTCAGCTCCATCAGTAGCGATTTTTGTAATTCCCTTCTTATCTTTTTTAAAAACAACTTCTCTTTGAAGAGTTGACGTTGAATTGTAAAGGTGAAAAATTACATTTTTAGCACCTTCGGTTGATTCAAAGGTTCTTTTGATTAAATGCTCTCTTGCTTGAGATAAAACTTGTATTGATACATCTTGAGGAATTAAGTTTTCATCTATAAGTTTTCTTACAAAAGCAAACTCTGTATCCGAAGCTGAAGGAAATCCAATCTCTATTTGCTTGAATCCCAGCTCTACAAGCATATTAAAAAACCTAAGTTTTTTTTCTATACCCATCGGCTCAATAAGCGCTTGATTACCATCTCTTAGGTCTACACTGCACCATATGGGAGCCTTGGTAATCATATTACTTGGCCAAGTCCTTTCCTTTAAATCTATTTGCTTAAAAGCAGAATACTTACTTACCGAGCTATTATTTATTTTCTTCACAAGTCAAAAATTCATTTAGAATCATAATGATATAAGATATTTGTTATGAAATCAGATGAAATCATTTTAAGAGGAATGGGGGTAGTACATTGGGAGCTAAAATCTAATTTCTCGTTTGAAAATGGCAGAGTAGAAAAAGAAAAAAAATTTAGTTTCTCTGAGGAAGAAAATATATTTTTAAAATCTTTAGCCACTTCTTTTGGACAGCCTTTTTCAAAAAAAAATCCTGAAATGATCATCAAATTTATAAAAAATTTAAATACAGATATAACTAATTTATCTGAAATTATGATGCTTTCTCCTCAAGAGAAACAAGACTTATGGACTAAAATTGCAAAAAATTGAGTCCGTCAAGTCAGTTCATCTTGAGCAAGTTTTTGGCATAGAACAACTTTCAAATTCAACTCCTTGGAGCTATTCAAGTTTCATCGATTGTTATAACAAAAATTATGAGTTCTATGTTTGTACTGAAAATAATAAAGTTTTAGGGTTTTTTATAGCAAATATTAATATTTTCGAGGCTCATTTATTGAATATTTCCGTAGCACCTGCATATAAAAGAAGAGGCATAGGGACTACTTTATTAAAGAAATTTGAATCTTCATGTTTAAGATATGGAGTTCAAGAAGTCTTTTTAGAAGTCAGGCGGTCGAATGTTGATGCTCAAAATTTTTATCTAAGGTATGACTTCAACGAAGTAGGAATTAGAAAAAATTACTACAAACTTCCAGAAGGAAGAGAGGATGGGATAATTTTTTCAAAAAAAATAAATACAAGAAGCTGGAAAAATTACTTAAAGCAGTTTTTCTATATCTGTAGAAATATCTTTAGGCTCCGTATTTGGTGAGTATCTTTTAATTACTTTACCTTTTTGGTCAACTAAAAATTTCGTAAAATTCCATTTAATTCCTTTACTGCCTAGCAATCCCTTTTTTTCAGACTTAAGAAAATCATAAACTGGATCTGCATCAGCCCCATTTACGTCAATCTTGCTCATTATAGGGAAAGAAGTTTGAAAATTAAGAGAACAAAATTCTTGAATATCTTCATTACTTCCAGGCTCTTGACCTCCAAATTGGTTGCAAGGAAATGCAATGATGCTGAACTTCTCTTCGCCATATTTATTTTGTAGTTCTTCTAAGCCTTTATATTGCGGCGTGAATCCACACTTGCTTGCTGTGTTCACAATTAAAAGCACTTTCCCTGAAAAATCTCTTAAAGAAATTTCATTATCTGCATTATCTTTTACAGAAAAATCATATAATGTTTCACTCATTATTAGATGATATCAAAAAATTAGATAATCTTTATTAGTTTTAGGGAGGAAAAGATGAAATTTAAAAAATTAGGAAATACAGATCTTGATGTAAGTTTAATTTGTTTAGGAACCATGACTTGGGGTCAACAAAATACAGAGGAAGAAGGCCATGAACAAATGGATTATGCTATTGATCAAGGTATTAATTTTTTTGATACAGCTGAGCTTTATTCCATTCCTCCAAAAGCTGAGACTCAAGGAAGTACCGAAACAATAATTGGTACGTGGTTTAAAAAGAATAAAAATAGAGACAAAGTAATCTTGGCTACAAAAGTGGCTGGAAGAAGTGGCATGAAATGGTTCAGAGGAGGAGAGACTAGACTTGATAAAGAAAATATAGAAAAAGCTGTAGAAGGGAGTTTGAAAAGACTGCAAACAGATTACATTGATTTATATCAACTACATTGGCCCGATAGACCTATGAATATGTTTGGAGGGGGCTCAGGCCTTTATAAGCATTATGATATGGAAACAACAGAAATATCTGAGACATTAGAAGTGCTTAAATCTTTAGTAAATTCTGGAAAAGTTAGATGCATAGGATTATCCAATGAAACACCATGGGGGCTTTCAGAATTCTTAAGGTTGGCAGATGAATTAGATTTACCTAGGGTGCAGTCCGTTCAAAATGCCTACAATCTCCTCAACAGAACCTATGAGTACGGAATGTCTGAGTTTTACCACAGGTCAGATGTTGGTCTTTTAGCTTATTCACCTTTGGCTCAGGGTTATTTATCTGGCAAGTATTTAGATGGCGCCATGCCGGAGGGATCAAGAACAAAATTATTTGGCAGAGGACAAAGGTATGAAACAGAGTCTGCAGAAAATTCAATAAGGAAGTATGTAGATTATGCAAAAGAAATCGGTCTTGACCCCTCAGTAATGGCTAATGCATTTGTAAACTCAAGAGACTTTGTAACTTCAAATATCATTGGAGCTACGACTATGGAGCAACTTAGACTTGCTGTTAGAAGCTATGAAGTAGATCTTACAGAAGAGAATTTTGAGGCTTTAGATGCTATTCACGCTGCTTGTCCAAACCCTTGCCCTTAATTTTTCATAATGAACTGGCAGTGGAGTGATTATTCAGATCTTGATGACTTATTATTAAAGGAGATATCACAACTGAGACAGCAATCTTCTTCTATCGAAGATAAGTTTTCAAATGAGTTTGATAAAATTAGCATCCACTTGTTAGGCTTTGAGAATTCTCGCTTAGTCGCTTACGGGAGGCTAATACCTCCCAACGATCATTATGTGGATCTATATATAAGTAAAATAGTAGTCGACAAAAAGTTCAGAAATATGGGCTATGGCAACTACCTGATGAAACAACTTTTATCTAAATCAAAAGAGCTTTATCCTGAAACTATAGTCAAATTATCAAGTTTAGAACAAACAGTAAAATTTTATAAAAAGTTTGGCTTCCAAGAGGATGAACTAAGAGTAGATGAAAAAGGCGAAAAGCATCACATCATGAAAAATAATGGCTGAAAAAAAATATATAAATATTTTACTAATACTGACTTTCTTTATTGCTTTAATTTTATCCTTAAGGTCTGTAATCCTTGATACTGATTTTGTCTTTAGTGATGCAGTTGCAAGGGTAGGCACACAAGAAATAAGCAGAGATAGATATAACGAAATCCTAAATTTGGTAGATGAAAATAATGTCAATGAAATATCCTCAAACAAAAAGGCTCTCATAAGAGAAAGATTGATAGATGAAGAGCTTCTTCTCCAAAAAGCCATTGAGCTAGGCTTGATACGAAAAGATTCAATCCTTAAAAATAATATTGTTCAAGTTATGTTGGATTACATAGTTTCTTCTAATCAAGAGCCTGATCCAACCAACCAAGAGCTTAATGAATTTTTTGAAAAAAATTTAGGACTTTTTTCTGGTACAACTTCATTTAAATTAAAGGTTTTTTCTTTTGTAAGAGATACTACAAAAGCTGAAATAGCCTATCAATCACTTAAGAAAGGCAGCTTAAAACAAGCTGAATCTTCTTCGGAAGAGTTAATTATTTTGCCTCAGACTTTTTTATCTTTACAAAAAATAAGAGATTATTTAGGGCCGTCAATTTTGCCTACTATTAAGAATTTAAAAAAGGGTGAATTCACTGAGATTATAGAAATAAATAATATGTCGGTAATTATCCTTTGTTTAGACACTCTCATAGAAAGTGTTCCAAAGTTTCAAAATATTAAAAACCAAGTTAAAGGCAGATATATAAAGGAAAGAGATGATCGGCTAGTTAGAGAGTACTTAAAAGAATTACGAGAGATGTATGAAGTTGAGAAATTCGCTCTTTAGCGTCTTACTTCTTATCCTTTTTTCCTTAAATGGTCACACTCATCAAAAGAGTCAGTCCTATACTTTATGGACGATTGCTAATCTCGATGAGGGTCTCGAGGTGTCTGTATCAACTAAAATAAATAAATCCATTTTGGTTAATCAACTTGTGAATTCTGGCTATAGGTTAGATGGGTTAAAAGGGTATTTCTTCAATAAAATATACTCTGATGATTGCGAATCAAATAATGACGGTTTCATTAAGGACTTTAATACTGAAAGTTATATTATTTTTAGCGAGTCATTTGTTTGTAGTTCTAGGGAGCCATATTTCTCATTCGATCTTTTTTTTGATTTAAATATATCCCACATTGATTTTTCCTCAAGAATACTAAGCGATAAAAAGTTATCCGATTTTATAATTACAAGAGATCTTAATAAGATAAAATTATCTCATGAAGAACTAGCTTCTGATTCTCCATTATCGTTCATAAGTTTTATAAAGTTTGGTTTTGAACATATTCTCAGTGGTATAGACCATATTGCTTTTTTAATCATGATTATTTTCTTGAGTTCAGGATTAAGGAATTTACTAATTGCCATATCTGGCTTCACTATTGGTCATTCGATAAGTCTTTTTGCAAGTGTACAAAATTTTATAGTCACTTCAGGAGTGTTGGTTGAGATCATGATAGGTTTTTCTATTTTTATCTGTGCTCTTGAGTATATTGGTCGACAGACCAATCAGCTGCAAAGGTATGCTTATTTTGGATTGATTATATGGAGTATTTTTAGTTTATTTTCTTATCTGCAGTCAGATTTGCCAGTTTTATTTTTCATAGGGCTTGGTTTGATGTTATTTAGTTATCTGAGATTATCTGAAACATCAAAAAATTTAAGGTTCTTAATATTTATCACTATCATTTTCGGATTTATACATGGACTAGGCTTTGCTGGAGCAATAAGTGAAATAAACCTACCAGGAAATAGATTGCTGGGAGTAGTATTAGCTTTTAATTTAGGAATTGAGTTGGGACAGATTTTAATCTTTTTTATTTGTTTACTATCAATTTTCATCCTATCTAAAATCTTAAAACCACAAAATATAGAGCATGCAAAAGTTTTAGTTTCCTTAGCTGTTTTTGGATATGGGTTGAATCTGTTAATAGAAAGATCTTTTCTACAAATTTAAAATCAATCTTATATTTCTTCTTGAAAATTTTTAGGTAAGTTTTTGTAGTGTTTCTAAATGTTTTTGTATGCTTTTTATTTTATTTTTTGTTTCTCTTAAAGCCCTTTTTCTTTCACTTATTAAGCTTGAGGGCGCATTTTCTAGAAATTTTTTATTTAATAACTGTTGGTTAAGCCCTAAAAATGATTTATTTAATTTATCTAAATTTTTTAGATTTCTACCCACTTCTTCTTTTGCATCAATCAAACCTTCTAAAGGAATATGAATTTTAGTGTCCTCAATCACAAACATTGCAGAAGGAGGGAGATTTTTTTCTTTCATTTCAATATTGCTTACTTTGCCTAATCCGTAAAAGATATTTTCATATTTAGAGAATGTATTTTTAGTTTTTTTATTTTTTTCAACAATAATAGTTATCTCTTTTTTTGGAGAAATTAGCATTTCTGAACGAACGTTACGGATTCCTGAAATAGCTGACATTACATTTAATACTTCTATTGGTATTCTCTGTTTTGAATATTTCGTTGGAAAGCTTGCAATCATTAGGCTTTTATCTTTACTTTTAAATTGAGCTTTAAAAGATTGCCAAATCTCTTCAGAAATAAAAGGCACCAAAGGATGAGACAATTTCAAGGCATTCTCAAGAATATCTAACAAAGAATTCTTTATTTCGTTTTTTTTACTTTTAGAAATACTTGCATCAGTTAATCTCAATTTGCAAAACTCAATATACCAATCACATAGTTTTTCCCAAATAAACTCATACAAAGTTTGTGATGCAAGATCGAACCTAGAGTTTTCTAAATGACCTTCAAACTTTTCTAAAACTATATTAAATTCTGCTCTGATCCATTGATCAATTGGATCGCCGCTTAGCTTTGACCCTTTTTTATGACCATCAGATTGAATTTTGATAAACCTAGAAGCATTCCAGAGCTTGTTGCAAAAGTTTCTATAACCCTCAACTCTTTTTAAATCGAAGTTAATATCTCTACTGCCAGAAGCTAATGATGCAAATGTGAGCCTTAGAGCGTCTGTTCCAAATGAAGGCATCCCATTTGGGAATTCTTTTTTTGTTAAGGCAATGATTTTATCTTTTTGCTTTGGATTTATTAGATCACTGGTTCTTTTTTTAATTAAACCTTGAAGATTAATTCCATCTATGACGTCTATAGGATCTATTATATTTCCTTTTGATTTGGACATTTTATTTCCATCTGAATCTCTTACTAAGCCGTGAATGAAAACTTTTTTGAAAGGAGTTTCTTTTAATAATTTCTCTGAGGCCATTATCATTCTAGCTACCCAGAAAAAAATAATATCAAAGCCAGTTACTAAAATAGAAGTAGGGTGAAATTTTTCTAGCAGCTTAGTTTTTTTTGGCCATCCTAAAGTTGCAAAAGTCCAGAGCTGAGAAGAAAACCAAGTATCTAATACATCAGGATCTCTAGTAAGATTGCCTTTTACATTATATTTTTTTCTAATTTTATTTTCTGACTCTCCTACAAATATCTCGCCTTTTTCATCATACCAGGCAGGGATTCTATGCCCCCACCAAAGTTGTCTGCTTATGCACCAATCTTCAATATTATTTGTCCATGAATAGTAAGTTTTCTCCCAACTTTCTGGAATGAATTTTACCTTGCCTTTTTTTACTAGTTGATTCCCTTTTTTTGCTAAGTTCTTTGTTTTTAAATACCACTGCTCTGTTAGGAAGGGCTCAAGAATCTCTCCTGTTCTTTCCCCCCTTGGAATAGGTGCTTTATGATTTTCTTTTTTAATCAATAAATTTTTCTTTTGTAAATCTTCAAGAATTAGTTTCCTAGCCTCAAGCGAAGAAAGACCTTGATATTTCTCAGGTACTTTTTTATTAAGGGTTCCATTCTTATTTAATATATTTAAAAAATCTAATTTATGTCTCTTAGCAATTTCAAAGTCATTAAAATCATGAGCTGGAGTAATTTTTAAACAACCTGTTCCAAAATTCATATCCACATAGTCATCGCCAATGACAGGTACCTCTCTTCCAGTTATAGGAAGACTAACCATTTGGCCTATAAAATTTTTGTATCTTTTGTCTGCAGGGTTAACTGCTACAGCCATATCTCCTAAGAGTGTCTCAGGGCGAGTAGTTGCCACTACGAGATGACCTTTTTTTAGTTTATATTTAATTTGCCAAATAAAAGAATTTTCCTCCTCATTAGAAACTTCTAAATCGGAAAGCGCAGTTTGTAAGCTTGGATCCCAATTCACTAGACGATAGCCTTTATAAATTAGACCTTCTTCATATAATTTGCAGAAGACAGTTACTACAGCAGCACTAAAATCTTCATCCATGGTAAATTTTTCTGTTGACCAATCTACTGAAGAACCAAGTCTTCTTAATTGTTTAGTGATGGTATTGCCAGATTGGTTTTTCCATTTCCAAACTTCTTTTTCAAATTTATTACGGCCTAATTTTTCTCTAGATAGTCCTTTTTTCTCAAGTTGTCTTTCAACCACTAGTTGTGTAGCAATACCTGCATGGTCAGTTCCCACTTGCCATAAAACATCAAATTTTTTCATCCGTTTAAATCTTGTTAGGATATCCATAAGGGTATTTTGGAAACCATGACCCATATGCAAGCTTCCAGTCACATTAGGTGGAGGAATCATTATGGAAAAAGATTTTTTAGATTTAAAAGTTGGTTTAAAAAAACCTGATGATTCCCAAAATTTATACCATTTAGCTTCTATTTTTTTGGGCTGATAATTTTTTTCCATCGATTATTTATGATAGATAGGGTTTATTCCATCCATCTTACATTTTTTGAAACTTTCTCTAGCTAAATTTTGATAGGTTGAATTATCTTGAATAACCAGTTGGAAGACAGATGCGTAATCCTGATAATCCGGAGGAAGCTTAGGATTTAAATTCACTAAAGTAGAAAACTTATTTTTTGCCTTTATGCCGGGATAAGAAATTTCTAAAAAGCAACTCGGAAGGTCATCTTTGTTAGCTAATTTATGAGAGATAAAAGTGTTTTGAGGATTTTCCCAAAGTAATTTATCTATTTCATTAGCTTGTGATGCATCATTGCATCTTAAATTTATAGCGCTATCCTTTTTTGGATCGATATCCAAAAAAATTTTTGCAATAAAGTCGCACAAGAATTTAAAAGCTTCCTCTTCACTACTTCCTGCAGAAAGAAAGTTGATATCCAAACTCATGCAGAAAGCAGATATTCAGATAACAATGGCACAGGCCTTCCTGAAGAAGTTTTGCCTACTTTTCCTCCATAAGCGGTACCTGCTATATCCAGATGAGCCCATTTATATTTATCTGTAAAACGAGAAAGAAAGCATGCGGCAGTTATTGTTCCTGCCATGCCTCCGATATTAGCTATATCGGCATATTTACTATTTAAATCACTTTGATATTCGTCCCAAAGGGGTAGTTGCCAAGCTTTATCACAGCTAGAAATACCCGAATTTAGAATTTTGTCTGCTAATTTTTGATCATTAGACATTAACCCTGATGCTTGATGACCTAAAGCCATAACACAAGCTCCGGTAAGAGTAGCAATATCAATAACGCTTTGGGGTTTGAATCTTTCAACATAAGTAAGGGCATCACAAAGTACTAGCCTGCCTTCAGCATCAGTATTTAAGATTTCTACCGTTTGTCCTGATAAGGTTTTTACAACATCTCCAGGTTTAGTTGCCGTACTGCTTGGCATATTTTCGGCAGAAGCAATTATTCCAATAATGTTTTTCTTTGGCTTTAATTGAGCAATAGTTCTCATGGTACCTAAAACACTAGCAGCACCAGACATATCATATTTCATTTCATCCATAGCTCTAGATGGTTTGATACTTATACCGCCTGTATCAAAAGTTATTCCCTTTCCAACTATGATATGAGGCTTTTCTGTCTTTTTGCCACCAGCATAATTCATAATAATGAATTTTGATTCTTGGGCGCTTCCATTTCCTACTGAAAGCAAGCAATGCATACCTAATTTATTCATTTCCTTTTCACCTAAAACTTTTGTTTTAACTATGGGAAAATTTTTAGATAAAATTTTTGCCTGACTTGCAAGATAGGAGGGCGTGCATATATTGGCTGGAGTGTTTGCAAGTTCTTTACAAAAATTACTACCGATTCCAATAGCTTGACCTTTTTTTACGGCATTGCCGAAGCTTGATCGTTTTGAGGTTTCTACAGATATAACTACTTTTTTAAATTTATTTTTTATTTGTTCTTTTTTTCCATTGAAAAAGTATTGATAACTTGCGGCTTCTAAGTTTCTTGAAAGTAGCTCAAGCGCCCATTCCATAGTCCTATCCTGAAACTTTAATTCAGGTAATAGAATTTTTACTGCAGCACTTTTTGAGCTTAAAGCGGATTCACAAATAGATTGAGAAATCTTTGAAAAATCTGCCTCTGACAACTTGCTATTATTTTTTCCTAAACCTAGAAAATATACTTTCTCTGCTTTAATGCCGTTTAGACTGGGGAGGTAGACTTTGTTTCCTACTTTTCCCGTAAGTTCTTTTCTAGCGATTATTTTTTTTATTACTCCACCTGATAGCGAATCTAGTTCCTTTAAAGATTTGCTTAAGGTTTTAGCTTCAAAATTTCCAATGATTACCGCGTCAAATTTTTCTTTTGCAAAATTTATTTGCGAGGAAGTTTCAACAGATAAATTCAGTATTTTTTTCATTACATCTCCTTTTAATTATATTATTCAACATGTGGGATAATATCTTTATTAAATATTATGTCATGCCAAGAATAATTACATTCTATCTAATAAAACAAATTTTAAAGACAAGTTTTCTTACTTTATTGGTTTTATTTAGTGTTTTTTTTCTAAACGAGTTCACTGCTTATTTAGAAAAAATTTCCAGAGGAGAATTATATCCCGAGCTTTTAATTTTGGTCTCAATTTATAGCATGTCTGAAATTGTCGAAGTTGTTTTACCTTTATCAGTTTTCATTGGGACAATTGTTGCAATTTATAGGCTTGACCAAAATAATGAGCTTTTGGCATTTTCTAATATGGGATTTTCTAAAAGAAAAGTAATTTTGGCTTCATCTATCCCAGCTTTATTTTTTTCTTTATTCATTATTTTAGTTTCTTTTTATTTAACTCCTTTATCGAATAACAAATTGGCATTTTTAAATGAAGTTGAAAGGTTTTCCGATAGGTTCAAGCTTATGGGCTCAGAGAAAATAAACTTCTTAGATGATATTAATGCAATGTTTTATGCTAAAGAAGCTTCAGATAGAGGGTTTCAAGAGGTATTTTCTAGTTTTAAAACAAATGAATCAGAATTTATTCTAACAGCTGATGAGGTGGTTTCTGCGCCTTACAATGAGACAGAAAATAGAATATCTTTTACCTCTGGACAGCTTTCACTACTTGAAGCCGAAATGCCAATAGACTTCTCTTTTGAAGAATTTTTTTTAATTCTTGAAAAAAAACCCATAATAAATATTAGCGATTTGAAAAGAAAGTATGCTTTTGAATTACTAGAAAATTCTGAAATATCAGAATACTCGATTGAACTTTTGCGAAGAGCATCGATGCCTCTGATAATTATCATTTCATCTATTATTGCAACTGCCTTGACCATCAGGATGAATGCAGCGGGGCGTTTTTCAATATTTTTGACGGGTCTGATCATCTTTCTTTCATATTATGGCTTAATCATTTCTCAAGAAGTTTTTGGAGAGTTGGCTTTGAATTCACTTGTCGTATTTTTTTGTATTCATGCAATATATATGTTCTCAGCCCTATTACTTACCTTTGACGATAGTTATAAATCTTATGCTTTTTCAGTAAGTCAAATTCGATATACCAACGGTTTCATTTATTTCTTGCTTGCACTTTTTTTACTAGCAACGATTTTTTCCTATTTTGTTTATTATGGTTTTTTATAAAATATTCATTGGCGATATCCTGGATAGATTATTTGCCAGATATTCAGCAAGAGTTCTATTTTTAACTCTAGGTATCTTTTTCCTGTTAGATTTTATTTTAACTTTTATTGCAGAGTTAGAAGACTTAAGTGATTTTTATACCTTTAACAAAATTTTATTATTTCTTCTTTACACATCGATTGACAGCCTAATTGATATCTTTCCTTTAAGTGCCATTGTTTCTTGTATCGTTTGTCTTGGCTTTGTTTCTGATTCTGGCGAGCTAATTGCAGCAAGAGTTTCCGGTAAAAAATTATCTGTTCTGATTTTTGCGGTATTGAGGCCAATTTTATTTGGTTTAATTCTTGTTATTTTTGCTTGGCAGTTTTTGATTCCAAGCCTCCAAGATAAAGCAAATAAATTAAAATTTCCTGAAGTAGAAAATTCATTTGATATATCTGAAAATTGGCTCTACAAAGATAACAAGTTTTCAAGAATTACAAGCAAAGGAGATGAGACTAAAAAAATTCAAGTCTATGATCTAAATGAAGATGGAAACTTAGAGAAAGTTGTTAGCTCTGAAAACCTAACCATCGAGCCTGAAAGTTGGGTATTAAGCGATTCTGTAGACGACAAAACTAACGAAAAAACTGATAACTTTACTTGGGAAAATCCGCCACAAATCAACTTCTCTTTTTCGGAACAAAGTTTAAAGCACATGTCGTTAACAGATAATTACCGTTACTGGCTTTCCATTAATTCACAATCAGAAAAAAACAGAGTTGGTTATGAGTTTTGGAAAAAAGCCTTAGAGCCAATCTCCCTAATTTGCTTGATTATTTTTGCCATGGCCATTTCTATGAAATCCATCGGACGAGACAAAAGTATAGACAGGTTTGTACTCGGAATTTTAATTGCCTTTGGTTTTAATCTGCTGATTAAGATATTTGGTAATCTCTCACTAATTTTTGGCTTTAGTGCATTTTGGGGAATTCTGCTTTCCTCATTATTATTGCTGCTAATTGGCTATCGAATCTTACGGACAGTCTAAGTTTTTATAATTCTTGTTTTTGATAGCAAGTCATTTAAAGATTTTTTGTCTTTACGAAACAGCATTGGAAGAAAATTTATACCCCCAAGCAAGGTAAAGATCATTCCGAGAAAGCATCTGCTTAGCATTTTTGCTAAAGAAGGTAAGTTACCTTCTTCATCCACTAGCTTAATTTTCCAAATTTGCATGCCAAGTGTTTGGCCTTTATTGAATTTCCAAAAATAGCAATAGAACAGAAAAGATAAAGTTAAAAACGAAACATACATCAAGGGGTGCTCTATGGCGCCTCCTACCAAGTAAACAACCACAAGAGCGAATGTGATGCAAAGGCCAAAAATAAGAATAAGGTCGTAAAATAACGCAACCAGTCTTCTAAAAAACCCACTTGGTTTATAATTTATCTTTGAATTCATAAAAAAATGTCTGAAACGGAATCAAATCTATCACAAAACAATTTCTTAGGTCATCCTATTGGGTTGCGCACACTCTTTTTTACAGAGCTTTGGGAGCGTATGTCTTATTATGGGATGAGAGGCTTACTGGTCCTTTACATGACCATCGGTGTGACTGGGAATCCAGGTTTAGGTTGGTCTAACGTTGAAGCCAATGCCATTTATGGGATTTATGCCGGCATGGTTTATTTCTTGGCGCTTCCTGGTGGTTGGCTTGCGGATAATTTACTTGGCTATCAAAAGGCAGTGCTTTACGGCGCTTTAATTATTATGTTGGGGCATTTCACTTTAGCCATACCTCTGGAACAAACCTTTATTCTTGGCCTAGCTTTTGTTGCAATTGGTACCGGTCTTCTAAAGCCCAACATCTCTTCCATTGTGGGTCAGCTTTATGGGGATCATGACGAACGAAGAGATTCTGGTTTTACCATTTTTTACATGTCGATAAACATCGGCAGCATGTTGGGCTTTGCTGTCTGTGGCTACTTAGGAGAGCGTATCGGTTGGCATTGGGGTTTTGGTGCAGCAGGCATAGGTATGCTTTTTGGCATTATTCAATTTGTTTATTTTAGAAGTCAGCTTGGAAATGCTGGCCTGAATCCAAATGAGATGGCAGAAGGGCGAAGAAGCGCCTTAAAACTTTGGACCATCATTACGGTCTTCTTCTTTTCCGCAGTGGTAATCTCAGGAGCCCTTGGATTATGGAGTATTGATCCAGTATTCTTTGCTGAACGTTTTCGCGACTTTCTCGTCATCATTTCATTTATTTATTTTGGCTACTTGTTTTT
>CETB01026027.1_pt1 | contig 19382 bp, 17 predicted proteins | sample 356381 | NCBI WGS metagenome assembly CETB01 (sample SAMEA2622545, study PRJEB7988) | marine metagenome | biome: marine biome (ENVO:00000447); feature: deep chlorophyll maximum layer (ENVO:xxxxxxxx); material: "saline water (ENVO:00002010), including plankton (ENVO:xxxxxxxx)" | depth 155 m | reverse complement strand
CTGAATATTTCAGCTGCAGCAACAGTAATTGGAAAAACTGTTGATGATCCATCAATTTCTATAGTCCCAGAAAGATCCGAATCAGAAGTATTTTCTTCAGTTGAACACCCAAAAATCATGATCAAAATAATAAAAATATAAACTGATAAATGTTTTTTAAATAAATTTTTCATTATTGCTCCTTTTCACTAAATATAATAATACAAAAAGAGCACCAAAATTTGGTGCTTAACATTTGTAATAATCTCCTTAATTTTTTTTACTACACACTTACTTTAAGAAAAATTAAGTAGATATTTTTTAAGAATTGTTAAGAATATATAAAAATATATTAAATGCACATTAAGCTTATATTAAGAGCTGTAGAAATAATTAATAATATTATTTCATAATTGAAAAAAATTGATCTTGATATTCCTCAAATAGACCCCAATCATTCAATTCTTTATGAACGTCTTCTGGTCTTACTTTACCTTTTTTTGCCAAAGAAATTAATTCTTCAATTCTTTTTCTTTCAGAGATAGGGACACCATCTTTTATTTCTAATAAACCTGATTGATTTAGTTCATTAAAATTATTTTGGGAAGATGATTTAGTGTAATCAAATATAAATTTTAATAAAGAAACATCCCATAAAGAATTTACACCTCTTATAACAGCATGATTAGCTTTACTACTTTGTAACCTAGACTTAATTCTATTTGACACTTCATCAGGATTTCCTGAAACTATTTCAAGATCTGTTGATTCATTTTTATAGTTGTATAAAAGAGCAGGTTCATTTTTGCCTAAAACTCTATTTAATTCTTTTAAAAATGATTTTGCTTCATCCCCAAACCCTGACATTCTATAGATAAAATCTGATGTTATTACTTTAGGATTTTGAGCAGTTACTACTCCGTGTCTTATTACAGATTCCTCGGATTTAAGTTCAAAAGAATCTTCATAAACAGGCTCAGTAACAATATGATATCTAACCTTAGTTTGATTGTAGGTAGAAAGCGTATTTTTAGGGCTAAGAAGAATCTTAGTATTCTTCATAACTAAATCAAATAAATTCATAATAAAATTTTTCTAGAATATCTCACAACTACTATTTTAATAAATTATAGCTGTCTTAATCTAGGATCAAATCTATCTCTGAACCAATCTCCAAGGAAATTTAATGACATTACTACTAAAAATATACCTAAACTTGGCCATATAGAAACCCACCATGCACTATTAAGATAATCTCTGCCTTCGGCAACTAGAGCTCCCCATACAGGTGTAGGAGGAGGAACTCCTGCTCCAAGAAAACTTAAAGAGGCTTCGGCCAATATAAGTTGACCGATTCTTAGTGTAGCAATCACAATAACTGTATTTATAACACCAGGAAGAAGATGCTTGTACATCATTCTTATCCTAGATGCACCTGCTACCTTCGCATACATAATATAATCTCTTTCTTTAAGAGTTAGTATCTCAGCTCTAACATTTCTTACAAATGCTGGCCAAGCTAAAAATGCCAGAAGTACGATAACAACTGTTAAAGAAGGATCGAAAACGATAGCAGCTACAAGAGCAAGAAGTAAGAATGGAATCGAATAAACTAAATCTAGTATTCTCATTAATATGTCATCAACGAAGCCTCCAAAATAACCTGCTATCAGTCCATATGCAGTTCCAATTATTGTTCCACTAACTGCAGAAATTACTAAAACATAAAGAGTTATTCTTGCTCCATGCATTATTCTAGTAAGAGTATCTCTTCCAAATTGATCAGCTCCCAACCAATGTCTTGTAAGGTCTTTAGTTAATGGATCTACTGGCTCAGAAAACATAGGAAGGGTTCTATCTCTAAGCGCAGGTAACTCTGGATCGTAACCTGTTACATCAGCAAAAACAGCTAATAAAACTAATATAGATATAAAGAAAACAGGAATAACCGGCCACTTTTGGAAAAAACTTAAAAATTTCTTAAAACCAATCCAAAATGGAATGTTTTTTTCTAGCCAAGATGGCTCATCTATACCTATTTTTGTCGATAACGTCATTTTCTCCTCTAGGAATATCTAATTCGTGGATCTACTAAACCATAAGTAAGATCTGATAAAAATATAATAACCGTATAAAAAACTGCAAATAAAAGAACTGAACCAGTCATAACAGGGAAATCATTTTCTGAAACTGCAGTTGTTGCTAACAAACCTAGTCCAGGCCATACAAAAACTGTTTCCACAATAATAGTACCTGTTAGGAAACCTACAAAAATAAGTGCTGCAAGAGTTAAAGGTGGAATTAATGCATTCTTTAAGGCGTGTTTCCATATAACATCTCTTTCAGAAACTCCTTTTGCTCTAGCAAGTTTTATATACTCAGAATCTAAAATTTCTAACATTGAGGATCTAGTCAGACGTAAATAACTTGCTGATGCAGCTAAACCAAGTGTTCCAACTGGTAATACATAATGCTTCCATCCTCCTGTAAAAAATGCTGGAATCAAAGAAAAGTCTCCACTAGATAATCCTCTCCAAGTACCCTTAATGAGATGAGATTCACCACTTCCTGCGGGTAACCATCCTAACTGAACTGCAAAAATTAATATACCAATAATAGCTATTACAAAAGGAGGCGCAGCTTGACCAAATAAAGCTATAGATCTACCAGCATAATCCCAAAAAGATCCTCGCTTAACAGCTGATAATACCCCCAAAGGTATACCTATTATTGTAGAAGCTATCCAAGAGAAAATAGTTAATTCAAGGGTATTTAATACCTTTTCACCAATCAAATCTGAAACATCCTTTTGACCCAAAAGAGATCTACCTAAATCTCCCCTAACTGTCTTTCCTAACCATAGTAAATACTGCATATATAGCGGTTTATCTAAATTTAGCATTTTTGTTAAGTGCTCGTATGTTTCCTCTGTTACTCCATAACCACCTTCTTGAGCAAAAAGATCTCTTGGATCTCCTACAGCTCTAGATAAACCAAATACGATCGCTGTAGCTCCTATTAGAGTAAAAAAGCTAAATAAAAATCTTCTTAAAATATATTTTCCCATAACTCTGTCTTTAAAAAAGAAATTCCCTCATGTTTATATATTAGATCACTCCCAATTATTTTTGGGAGTGATCTAAATTTACTTAATCAAAAGTTTTTACTTTAGAACTAAACTTTCAATATTGTTAATACCGTTTAGGTTACCATTAGCGTTTGGTAGCGGTTCCCATTCAGCAACTACATCTGGACTGTACATTACTGTAACAGGCTCTAATACTATACCTACACATAGAGCTTGTCTTCTAGCTTCATCAGCGAAAGCATTGTTCATTCCAATTCTTTCATCTTTATCAGTTGATTTAGCTACTTTTGCATAATTATCAGCTGCAAAAGGTACTTCCATTCCTACTCCATAACCACCGTCTGACCATGAACTCATAACGAATCCTCTAGCCCAGTCCCATGGGAATGCATAGTTTGAATCATCACCACAACCTACAAAAGGTTCTGATGTAGATCTAGCAACTAATCCTGGTCTGTAAGTTGAATAAACAGCATTATTCAAGGTTACGTCAACTCCAAGAGTAGCTTTCCATGTACCAGCCATAGCTGTCATAAGCTCTGTTGGAGCACCAGGAGGTCCTGTCCAAACATTTTCCATTGGGAATCCATCTGAATAACCAGCTTGATCTAATAAAGATTTAGCATAGTCAACGTCATAAGGTACTACCCAACCACCTATATCACAACCTGGAGTATCACAATCAGTGTATTCTCCTTGTTTGAAATTAGGATTTTCTGTACTTGGTGAATAAGCATCATAAATTGGTCCACCAAAACCGTCCATTACAGAAGCTACTAAACCTTCTCTATCAATAGAGTGAGCAAGAGCCTGTCTTACTAATCGAGCATTTTCCATACTCTCAGCATCTCCAGGACAACCTACCCATGCTTTATCATGACATTCTCTCTCAAGAACTTTATCATCATAATATCTGTTAGATTCCCAGTAGTTACCAGTTAGACCAATACTTCTCTGAATCACATTACCAGTTCCAGTACTTCTTACAAAGCCTTTAGATTCTAGTTCTTTCCAGTCTTTTAGAGCTGGTAGAACAATTACGGATTCACCTGTTTCTAACATAGCTCTTCGAGTTGAGGCTTCAGCAACTTGTTGCCAAATAACAGTGTCAACACCCGCGTCAACTCTGTGATGATTTTCAACTTTGTGTGTAACAGCTTTATCTGAATCAACCCATGATTCAACCTCATAAGGACCAGTTCCAGCTAGAACATCTCTCATACCGTCAGCACCTAAATCATCAAAAGCTTTCTTAGGTACTATTCCAGCTGTTTGCCAGAATGTACTAAATCTATGCCTAATACCTCTAGAATCATAATTTGCATAATTCATTCTAACTGTATAGTCATCAACTTTTTCCCATCCAGCCATCAATGGAGCAAAATCTCCAGCTTGACCATGAACAGATTCAGGATTGGTAGCTGCATTAGCATTATTAAATGAGAACACAACATCATCAGCTGTCATCTCACCCCAATCACCGTGAAAAGGTACACCTTCCTTAAGTGTCAACTCAAGATAAGAAACGTCATCAGCTAAAGTCCAGCCAGTAGCTAGAACAGGAGCTTCAGGTTTAGTTCCCATGTTGTCACCATATTCAGGTCTAAATAGTGTTTCTTGTACACTAGCCAGATATAAGTTCTCAGCACAACCTGCTGTACAGAATTGTGGAGTACCAATACCAGGGTGTAATCTAGAAACTGCGATTTTTACTTCACTTGCACCTTTACTTGGCGCAGCTGCAGATGAAGAAGTTGAGCTTGCTGCTGCAGAAGTAGAAGAATCAGCTGAAGAAGTTTCTTCATCATCGCCTCCACAACCAATAGCAAAAGCAAACATTGCTAGCATCATCATCGCAAGGATTAATTTAATGGATTTACCCATATATTTCCCCCTTAACTTGTTTAATATAAATTGCAACTCAATTTACGTTTCGTACTAACATAAACGAATGTTTACAATAATGCAACTTTTAATTAATAATTTTTATAGATTAATTATTATTAGCCAGAATTCATTATGTCCAAATTGGAAACTAGGTATCCTTATTGGACAAATAGATCTATTTCTTTTGGATATTTTTATTAAATGCCCAACTTGGATAGTAGTCATAAATTTCAATATCATTGGAGGGGCTGCCCAAGGGTTGAGGAGGAAGTCTAAATTTATCAATACCTACCATATCTACTCCAATACATTTCATCCCACATTTTAGTTGAGTTCTTGTAGAGGGTATATTCCAGGGCCCAACAGAGCTGTAGGGGATTTTATTGTTCTCAAAAGCCCATTTCCCTGCCGCAGAGTAAACATTAGTACCTAGACCTTTTAATTGTGCATCTGGATGAGTATCCAAACCTATTTCTACAAAATTTCCTCCAACATCATGAAGAGTTGCAGATGCAACAATTTTGCCATGATCCTTTATAACAAAACCCTTCAAACAATCAAAGGAGTTATGCCAAAATATTTTTTCATCTAATTGATTCTTTATTTCTTCGTTAGACAAAATTTCAATTTTATAATCATTAAAATTGATCCAAGATTCTTTTTCAGTAAACATAAACCAACTAGGACCCCAAACATAATATCCTAAAGGATGGGTAATTCTTGAAATTTCATACATACCAAATTGCGAAAATATCATTTGACTATTAAACCTATCGACTAAATCCAGAATACTCTTATGAATTTTTTCTTCAGCACCAATGTATAAATTATTATTATATTCAAATAACCATATAGGGAATTTGAAGCTCTGATCCTTAACTCCACCTATAAATATACCTGGATTAACCTCATTTAATTCACAGAGTTTGGTATCTAACCAACTCTTGATAGTATCATCTAATTTTTTTGTAATATTAATCATTTTTACCAATCAAATAAAACACCCAACATTTTTTTATCTCTTTTTGTCATAAGATCATAGGCTTCTGGAATTTTTTCATAACTCATTCTGTGTGTATTAAATATACTTGGTTTTAATTTATTTTTTTCCATATAACTTAAGATACCATTACACCTATTTTTCCATGACATTCTATCGTTATTAGGATATTGATAACCAAAATCTCCATTAATAGCTATTATGCTTATTCCTTTGTTATAGAAATGTTCCATAGGGAAAGGATTAAAAGCTCTATCTTCTTCTCCCCTACCAGAAAGAGCAACAATTGAAACTCTACCGCCAATCCTTACACTCTTTAAGCTTGAAAGATATGCATCCCAAGGATTAGCAGTCAAAATCACAAGATCTATTCCTTCTCCATTTGTTAGGTCTAATAATTCTTTTTCTAGATTTTCTGAATTGCTGAGGACGGAACCATCAGCTCCAATTTTTTCAGCCATTTTATTTCTTATATCACTATTTCCAATTGCTATTGTTCTTTTTGCTCCAAATACTGGACCTAAAGCTATTGCACCTATACCTAAAATACCTAGACCTACTACAGCTACATTTTCTCCAGGAATAAAATTTGCTTTGGTATAACAATAACCACTTAATGTATAAAGAGTTGCCCATACAGCATCTTCATTCTTCACACTTTTAGGAACTATGCAAATATTTGTATTATCTTTTGCAATCCACTCGGATTGATGAGGGTTTTGGGATACAACCCTGTCACCAACTTTAAATTCTGTCACATTTGAGCCTATTTCTTCAACTACTGCGATATTAGAATCACCTACCCATCTTGGATAAGTGGGTGCACCAGGAACATCTTCAGCTCCTTCATAATTTCCTCTATCTGTTCCAAGCTTCAAGGCGCTTAGAACTGTTTTGGCCCTAATTTCATTAGGATCAAGATTATCCTTTAGTTTTGAATCTTCAATTTCAATGCAATATGGTTTTTTTAGCATTGCGATTTTCATAATTGAACCTATCCTTAATATATAAGTAATAAATTTAAATAAACCCTATGAAAAAACATAACATAAAGAATTCTCTAAATCTCTATAAAAAGGCAGAAAAAATAATCCCGGGAAAGACTCAACTTATAAGCAGGAGATCCAGTCAGTTTGCTCATGGAATAAATCCAATTTATGCAAAAGAGTCCAAAGGGGGTTATTTCGTTGATGTCGATGACAATAGGTACCTTGACTGGATGAATGCTGTTTCAGCTATTATTCTTGGACATTCTCATGATTATGTGGATAATGCAGTTAAAGAACAAATCGATAAAGGTAGCATACATACTATTAACAGTGCTTTAGAAATTGAACTTGCCGAATTGCTAATTAATGAAATCCCAAGTGCTGAAATGGTCAGGTATACAAAAGGCGGAGGAGATTCTTGTACTTTGGCCGTTAGGATAGCTAGAGGTACAACCGGAAGAGATAAAATTTTATTTAGTGGTTATCATGGTTGGCATGATTGGTATCAGTCTGCAAACTACCTTGTTAATCCAGAAGATGGAGAATTCCCCTTCGCAGGGATAGAACCTATAGGTGTCCCGAAGGTCTTAAAGGGAACAGCAATACCATTCATATATGAGGATATAGACAACTTAAAAGAACTTATTGAAATTCATGGGGATGAAGTTGCTGCAATAATGCTTGAACCAATGAGATCTGAATTTCCAAAAGAGGGTTATTTAGAAGAAGTTAAGAAACTTGCACATGATAATGGATCCTTGCTAATTTTTGACGAGGTAAGTTGTGGTTGGAGAATGTCAGTTGGAGGTGCTCAAAAGAAAATTGGAGTTACTCCTGATATAAGTGCATTTGCTAAAGCTATGTCAAATGGATATCCAATGGGTGCAGTTGTGGGATCTGTTGAAGCAATGGAACAAGCTGATAGAATGTTTGTTTCTAGTTCATATTGGAGTGATAATATTGGTCTTTCGGCCTCTAAAGCTACTATTGAGTATCTAGTTGAAAATAATTCAGAGAAATGGTTTGAAGATTATGGAATTGAATTAAAGAAAGATATTGCAAAAGTTATGGATGATTCAGATGTAGATGTCAATATTTCTGGGATTCCATCAAATCCTATAGTTCAGTTCAATAGCGAAAATGAATCTGAAGTACCTTTGATGAAAACATTATTTGTTCAAGAAATGGCTAAACAAGGAATACATATGAGTACAGTATTTCATCCTACTATGTCTCATACATCTAATGATATAAAAATTACATCTGAAGCTATTGAAAAAAGTTTGATTGTGATAAACAAGGCAATGAATTCTAGTTTTGAGGATTATTTAGAAGCTCCAATATTGAATGAACCATTTAGAAGGTTAGTTAAATAATAAATAAGCCTAATATGTAGTATCATAATCATGAAAAAAATACTCATCTCGTTTCTATTTATTGTAATTGCATGCGGAGAATCTGAAGAAAGTCCAATTCAAATAGATGAAGGAAGTAGTTTTATACCTTTTGATGGAACAGTTTTTGTGAGTAATAATATATTAAACTCATCAGATAATTCATCTTTTATTTCTCTAAAAAAAATCTCAAACAAAGAAAGAACTATGTTCGATCGTAGGATTAATGATGATTCAAAAGATTATGCGCAAGGTTCATGGATAAAAATAACTCCCTTTTTATTTAAAGCTTTTTTTTCTGACGGTTCTGAAATTGAAGTTCAAGTTAATGATGAATTTGAAAATAATACAAACGCTGAATCAGTAGCTTTAAGTTATCTTGAAGTAATAGGAAGGCTACCTAAATTATTTAGAAAAGATGTTGAAACGGTTTGGATTCATAAAGGGAATGAAGATTTTGGTGGAGGGAACAATAATTTGTTAATTCATCACGATCGAGGTTTAGAATATCTAAGGGATGGTTTTTTAGAAGAAGTTTTTTTACACGAGGCAGCTCACACATCTCTCGATTCCAATCATAGTACTTCTAAAGCCTGGATTAATGCACAATTAGCAGATAATGGAAATTTTATTTCTCATTATGCAAAAAAATATCCTAAAAGAGAGGATATTGCTGAAACATTTCCATTATGTTTTGCGCTTGAATTCAAAAGAGATAGATTAGAAGATGAAGTAATTCAGAAAATCGAAAAAGCAATTCCTAATAGGATAAAATACTGCCTTAATGTATTTGAAAATACTAATTAGATAATACTGATATTTTCTAGTACTTAATAATTATTTCTCTAATTTATGAACTCTACCTCTGTGGATTATAGAATTCACATTTCTTAGATCTTTAATTTCTTTTTCTGGTTTACCATCAACTGAAATTATATTAGCTATTTTACCTGGCTCTATAGATCCAACTTCATTATCTACCCAACAAGACATTGCTGAAAAAATAGTTCCTGATTGAATAGCTTCCATTGGACTCATGCCCACAGATACATGTGAGTGAATTTCATCTTGAAAGCTTGTTCCACCTAGCTTGTAATATTGCCAAGAAGCATCGGAACCTGCAACCAATTGAATGCCTTTATCTAAAACTTTCTCCCAAACTTTTTGAGAATCATCCCAATGTTTTTTCCAAATTTCAATTTCAGTCTTTTCTATATCAGTTAATTCTACTTCCTTTTCTTTTTCCCATAGTTGCCATATTCTATCTCGTCCTTGATGAAGAGTTGGGTTGATAAAGGTTCCTTGTTCAACCATTTGATCTGCAAGTTTTTCATCAAATTCTAGTTCACCATCGGTATTTACAAATCTTCCATGAATAATAGTATCCACACCTGCATCAACTGCATTTCTAATTCCCTCAGTGTTTACACAGTGAGCTGCGGTATGAACTCCAAATTTATGAGCTTCAAAAACTATAGCTTTCATTTCATCTAAATTGAATGATGGCACTCTTACATTTGAGGTACCAGTACTTCCTCCTGTTGCTGTAATTTTTATCATATCGCTTCCATCTTTTAGAAGACGCCTGACTGAAGCTATACATTCTGTAGGCCCAGTAGCAACTTCTCCAAACCAATTTAAGTGCCCTCCCACTATGGTTATTGGTCTTCCGGACATAATAAGATCAGGGGTTTGAATTATTCCTCTATTTGCAGCTTCCTTAATCATATAACCTGTCATATTTTTTGCACCTAAATCTCTAAGTGTTGTTACACCTGAATCAAGATGTTTGATAGCATTTTGAGCTCCATTTATTGCTAATAAATTATCGTCAGTCTTTACTAAGACATCACCCGGAGTTCCATCTCCAAAACCAATTAAATGTACGTGGCAATCAACTAAACCCGGAAGTATAGTTCCCTTGAGTTTAAATTTTTCAGCGTTTGAAAACATTTCATGAGATGAAATTTTTTCTGTAGAATCTACGCTTATTATTTCAGCATCCTTAACAAGAATAGAAATATCTTTTTCAATAACTTTTCCAGCTACAGTATCAATCAATCTGTTTCCAGAAAAAACTTTTATATTCATTTTTTACACCCTTTAAATATAGATTCTGTTAGTTTAGTAGGTACTATATACCATACTCCGTTTTTCTTTAATTTTAAAGGCTCATCAACAAATTCAACTTTCCAATCTAAATTATTGGAGTCTATTTTTTTAAAAGTATCTTTCTCAAGCCCAACAGAACCTTCTGAACCTAATATATGAATTATTTCAGAAGGTAAAGGAAATAGCTCAAAGGGATCATCAATAGGAGATGACATTTGAATTAGTAAAGAAACTGGTTCAAACTGTGTCTTAATTATTTCCTTGAATGTTTCATCATCACATGATTTATCAATATAATCGGAATAGATATTTTTTTTCAACCAAATATAAAAATCTATAACTTCATCTATATAAATTTCAGATCTTATAGCGAGATTTGAAGTAGAATTTACGTTTCTTCTAGCTTCCATAATTTCAGTTCTTAGCTCTGATCTCCATTCTTGAAGTTGCGAATAGTCCTCATCTGAAGAACATGAAATTATTACAGTAATTACTAATGTGAATAAAAATATTAAAGATTTCATTTTATTAAGTTATTTATTCTGATTCTATTCTTGGATACCAGGCACATTTATATTCTTCATAGCAACATTCACAATATAAAACACTATGTCCAGGAGATTCTTCAACAAATAATGGAGTAGAATCAATACACTCAGATTTAGGTCCAGGGCAGTTTGAAAGAAAATTACAACCAGAGGCTATACTAGATGGATTTGGAGTTACACCTAATATTTCCTTTCTTTCTTTTCTTAAGTCTGGATCTGGATTTGGTATTGCAGATATCAAAGTCTCAGTATATGGATGTTTTGATTGATTAAAAATTTCCTCAGGTGTTCCAGATTCAACTTGTCTTCCAAAATACATAACATTAATCTGATCACTAATTTGTCTTACAATACTTAAATCATGAGAAACAAAAAGATAAGATAGACCAAATTCATCTTGCAGATCCATCAATAAATTAATTACTTGAGCTTGAACTGAAACGTCTAAACCAGAAACAGGTTCGTCACAAACAATCAATGATGGGTTCAAAGCAAGAGCCCTAGCTATACCAATTCTTTGACGTTGACCTCCACTAAAAGCATGCGGGTATCTAATCATATACTCTGATCTTAATCCTACTTTGACTAATAATTCTTCTACTCTGTCTTGTCTTTCAGTTTTATTTTTTACACCATTTAGTAAAAGTGGTTCACTAACGATTTCGTATAAATTCATTCTAGGGTTTAGAGATGAAAATGGATCTTGAAAAATCATTTGCATTTCTTTTCTCAAAGGTCGTAATTCATTCTCAGATAATGTAGCTAAATTATATGACCCTTCCTCATTATTTAATAATATATCCCCATCAGTTGGATCAATGGCTCTTAATATACATTTTGAAATAGTAGTTTTACCACAACCAGACTCACCTACTAGTCCAATAGTCTTACCTCTAGGAATATTAAATGTAACATCATCTACTGCTCTAACAACTCCAGTAACTTTTTTCATCAATCCTGATGTAAGTTGATAATATTTTTTTAAATTTTTTATTTCTATAATATTTTCGTTCAAAACTTTAGTTTCAGATGTCATAGTTTACCTCTATCTATATTCCTCTTGGATACCAAGCACATTTTTTGTCTTGATAGCAAATTCCACAATATAAAACAAAATGACCTGGAGCTTCTTCAACAGAAACTGGATCAGCGTCTTTACAATCTGGATTAATATCATCACAATTTGATTCAAAATTACATGCTGATGGCCTTGCTACAGGATGTGGGATTGTTCCTTGCAAAATAGGCAATCTTTCTCTGTGTTTAGTTGCCAAAGATGGAATAGAACTTAGCAAAGATTTTGTATAAGGATGAATTGGATTTTTATAAACATCATTCAGGGTTCCACTTTCAACAACTTTTCCTAAGTACATAACATTAACTTGATCGGCTAATTCTGCAATAACCCCTAAATCGTGAGTTATCATAATTATTGACATTCCATTTTTTTCTTGAAGATCATTTAATAAATCTAAAGTTTGAGCTTGAGTAGTAACATCTAAAGCTGTGGTAGGTTCATCGGCAATTAATATATCAGGATTTGTGCACAATGCCATAGCTATCATTGCTCTTTGTCTTTGCCCTCCACTAAGCTCAAATGCATACTGCTTCAATCTTTGCTTTGGATTATTCATTCCAACTCTAACTAACCAATCTTCGGCTAATTCCATAGCTTCATTTTTTTCATAGTCTAAATGCAATTTTATTGCCTCTGTAATCTGATTACCTACAGTATGAATAGGGCTAAAAGAAGTCATAGGTTCCTGAAAAATCATAGATATCCTTCCACCTCTTACTTTTTTCAATTCTTGATTATTTAATTTAGCTATATCTTGAGAATTTTCGTGAGATTTATCATAAAGGTTCATTTTACCTTCAATAATTTTACCTGGATTATCTATAAGTCTAAGAATAGATTTTGTAGTTATACTTTTTCCACAACCAGATTCTCCAACAATTCCAAGTGTTTTCTTAGGGAATACATCTAAATTAACTCCATCTACAGCCTTAACAATTCCATCAGCAGTGTAAAAATAAGTTTGCAAATTTCTTACCTCTAATAAAGGCATAGTCTCGCTTTTATTTTTCTTGGTTACCATATTTATACCTCCTGATACGGGTCTGCCGCATCTCTAATTCCATCTCCCATGAAATTCAAGGCGAGAATAACTAAAATTACAGCAATCGCTGGAATAAATAACCATGGGAAAGAAGCTACCGACTGAACATTTTGAGCATCTTTTAGCAAAACCCCATAACTTACAGCAGGAGGTCTTAGTCCTAAACCTAAGAAACTCAATGATGTTTCAGTAACAATCATCAATGGTAAAGACAAAGAAGCTTGAGCAATAATATGGCTGTAAAAAGAGGGAAGCATATGTATAAAAACAATTCTCATAGTTTTGGCACCATTAAGCCTTGCTGCAGTAACAAAATCTTCATCTTTCATCGCAAGGAATCTTCCTCTTATAACTCTTGCTAAATCAGTCCATGCAAATAATGAAATTATTATAGTGATCATGAAATATATTTGATTAATAGTCCAGTCTTCAGGAAACGCCGAAGATAAACCCATGTATAGAGGAATAGTAGGAACAGATCTTATTATCTCAATTAGTCTTTGTAATATAGAGTCAATTATTCCTCCATAATATCCTGAAATTGCTCCAATGAATATTCCAAATACAATACTTAATGCAACACCAACTAACCCAATAGTCAAAGACACTCTAGTTGCATGCATTGTTCTTGAATAAACGTCTCTACCTTGTTTATCGGTTCCAAATAAATGTATCCATGCATTAGGATCTTTTGTCTCATCTTTCATACCTAAAATATGTCTATTAGTAGTAAATAATCCCCAAAGTTTATATTCATAACCTTTTGCAAAAAAAGTTATACCTTGAGAATTATCACAATCTTCTTCAAATTCCATTAGGAATGTTTCCATATTTCTTGCACCAGTCACTTCACACGTGCTCATAAAATGACCATTATGGAAAAATTTAACTGGTTGAGGTGGCATATAACCTCTAGCAGCTGCATAATCTACAGGTGGAGCGGTTGAAAGAAAATCAGCCATAAGTACAACAACATAAAATAATATAACTACAATTGATGCTGAAAAACCAAGTCTATGTCTCTTAAATCTTCTCCATATCAGCTGTCTTTGAGTTGCTAGTTCAACTGAGTTGGCTTGATCTGATGATTCTGGAGCTGAATCATTCTTCGAAAAGATTTTTCCTAGTGAGGATAAAACCATTATGAGCCACCTGCTTCCAATCGAATTCTTGGATCAACCCACAATAGCAACAGATCTGATATGAAAGTTCCAACAACAGTCATAAATCCAATAAGTAATATAATACCACCAGCCAAAAACATATCTTGAGCAACTAAAGCCTTTACCAACATAGGCCCAACTGTGGGTAGAGATAATACAACTCCTACAATAATACTTCCAGAAATAAGATAAGGTAGTATATAAGCAGTTAAGCTTATAGCTGGATTTAGAGCTAATCTAACAGGATATTTTAATATCAGCCTCCATTCAGACATACCTTTAGCTCTGGCAGTTATAACGTAAGGTTTACTTAATTCATCAAGTAAATTTGCACGAGTTATTCTCATCAGAGAAGCAGTACCAGCTGTACCTAAAACTACCATAGGTATCCAAATATGGTCAATTAAATCTTTAACTCTACCCCAACTCCATGGGACACCAACATACTCTGGAGAAAATAGTCCCCCAGGGCTAAAATCGAACCAAACAAAAAATAAATACATTGCAATCAATGCAATCATGAAGTCTGGGATTGCTAAGCCGACAAATCCTAAGAATGTGAACAAATAATCCCAAACAGAATATTGCTTGACAGCAGAAATAATTCCGAAAGGAATTGCAATTACCCAAATAAAAATTACACACGCAATGGCAAGTACAATAGTTAGTAATAATCTTTCTGATATTACCTCAGTTACTGGCATATTATACTCGAATGAAAAACCTAAACTTTGATCAAATAATATTTGACCCATCCACTTAAAATATTGAACATATAAAGGTCTATCTAAACCATAAAATATTCTGAGATTATCAGCTTCTTCAGCATCTACCAAGCTTCCTGTAGCCTGAAGCTGTGCTATGTAAGCTGTTACATAATCTCCTTCAGGAAGATTAATAATAAAAAAAGAAATAAGGGTTACAGCCCATAGAGCTATAAACATAAAAATTGTTCTTCTTATAAGGAAATTCAGCATATAAAACTCTCCCACCTACTTCTGAAAATGAATCTTCTTTTGAAATTATCTTACAAAATATATGAAAAGAGGGCACAAAAGGCCCTCTTTTCATATTTAAATAATCAAATGTTGATTATTGGTTTCCGCCTTCTAACCACCATGTCTCAGGGAAACCATTTCCTGAAGTTTGTGCATGGTATGAGAAAGGAAGTGGATTAGGAACGTTTCTTACATTCTTTTTGATTATAGCTGTATATGTAGGCTTGTTCATCACAGTTGTGATTGGGTTTACATTATTACAGTTTAGTTCTACAACCTTTTTAAGATTTTCAGTATACTTTGTTCCGTCACTAACAGCTTCGTCATAAAGTTTCTGCCATTCTCCAATCCATCCATCCGCATAAGTTCCATCAGCTTGGTGTGCATCAGCTGCAGCTGGAGCAATATATCCTCCACCCGCTACCATACCCAAGTGATTTGGAGTTATGATCGCACCAGCTCTTCCAGATGATTCCCAACTGTTAAGCATGGTTTCGTTATTTTCGAATCTTCCTGACCACAAGCTTCTTTCTTGTGCATCAAGTTTTCCATCGATACCAAGATGCTTTTTCCACATTTCGATAACCATAGAGTCAATACCTTCATAATCTTCGAATGCTGCTACAGCAACACTGTGAGTTACAACGATTTTTTCTCCTGTATCAGGCATCAATCTCATGCCGTCAGCATCTTTTTGATCTAATCCAATTGAGTCTAATAAAGCATTAGCTTCTTCTGGATTAAATTCTACGTAGTGTTCTCCAACATAGTGATCTGCATCGTCTGGGTCATCCCATCCTGCACACAGTCCACCAGTTTCTCCTAATCCTAGGAAGAATACTTCGTTAATTTCATCTCTTTCAATACCCATTGATAGAGCTGCTCTAAAGTCTTTATTTTGCAAGAAAGATGCAGTTTCAGTATCTACTGCTCCTCCATCACCTTCCCAAGTTTCATTGATGTAAAGGTTAGCAATACCAGATTCAGGTTGTCTCCAGAATTGAATTCTGTAGTTACCTTTTTCAGAGTTCTCTGTAAATACAGGTAGTTTTGAAAGGTCAATGTGTCTACCTTGAACAGTAAATTCACCAGCAATAGCCTTAAGGTTTAGCACCTCTAGGTTTTCTGCTAGATCAAGAACTACTCCATCCATGTAAGGAAGTTGTTGACCTTCTGTGTCAACACCGTAGTAGAAACAGTTTCTTTCTAGAGCCCATTGATCAGAAGTAATAGGCTTTGTAACTCTCCAAGCAGTCATCATAGGTGAATCAGGGTTAGCGTTAGCATGGTTTAAGAACAACATGTACTTAGCCCAGTTTTCGTAACCAGCAGCTTCTGCTTTAGCATTAGCTTCATCAAGACCTATAACATCAGGATGGTAGTCACTTAAGTAGTGCGAAGGTGCGTAAAGACCAAGACCAGAGTCTCCTCTAGTGTGTGGTCCTGCAACAACAACAGAAGCTAATAAAGTAATTAGTAGACCGTAAGGTTCTTCTGAATTAATTTGTAGAGTTTCTGAATCTACTGCTGTGAATTTTAGCAATTCACCACCAGACTTCATCCATGAAGGTGGTGTTGGCACTAGATCTTCGTTTTGTACCATATGGTTATACCAAAACATGATGTCTTCAGTAGTCATATCATCTCCATCAGACCATTTTAGGCCTTTTCTTAGAGTTAACGTGAATTCTGTTGCATCATCATTTATAGTCCAACTTTCAGCAATGTTTGGTTGAACATCTGTCATATTAGTTCCGAAGAACAATATGTGATCTTTCATAGGTCTTTCCATGTTTTGTCCATCAGCAGGACCTGTGAAAGCTCTGTACCAAGTACCACCATATTCTCCAATGCTTTCAGCAGGCTGAATAACAAGTGGGTTTTCAGGTAGTCTTTCTTCTAAAGCAGGAATCTCTCCAGCCTCAGCTTTAGCGGCACACATTGGAGATTCAGAGAATGAACTAGGCATTTCGTCTGAAAGACTTGGCCAAGATACATCTCCTTCTCCTAATCCAGCAGCCTGGTCTTCACCAGTAGCAGCTTTTGAAGTTTCTGAAGTTTCAACAAGCTTTGGCTCTGCTTTAGCAGGCGCAGCTTCTGCAGGCATTGCTTCCTTAGCTTTTTCAGCTGTCATACCAGCATCCTTAGCGGCAGCAGCTGCAGCACTAGCATTTGTAGTGTTTGTAGCTTCTTCAACTTCCTCTTCTGAACAAGCTATTGCAAATAATCCTAAACTTAAGATCATTACACTAACTAGTCCATATCGGAATTTTTTTAACATACATATCCTCCGTAGTTACTTTTTTATTCCACGAACTTATAGGACCAATTGACCCTATCGAATTATTATAACTCATATTACTGAAAAAAAATCAACAGTTGGAATTGATTCTTTAGTAATTTATTTCTAATTAGCCAATTAAATTAGCTAAATAGAAATCGATATACTTAACAATAAATAATTTTGTACAAATATATCGATCAATTAACTAGTTTTTGCAGTTCATCTATACCCAATCTACCAGCGAAAGTTAAAGCTATTTCGCCATCACTCTCAGTAAATACCCAAGACGGGAAATAGGTGATTCCAAAATGTTCAGATAAGGTATTTTGATTATCATCATAAATTACAGGATATTGCCAATTTTCATTAAATAACCAATTATCAGGAGGATAGTTATTTTTTTCTGGATCAGTATGAGTTACGACTAAAACAATATTAACATCCTTATTAATGAGATCAGCTTGATTAATCCACTCTATTACTTCTGGAATTTCTTCTCTACAATATGGGCACCAATGAGCTACAAATAAAAAAATAGTAGGTCTATTATCTGGATATATAACAGAAGACTCGTTATTAATTTGTAATTCAATTATTGGCGAAAAATCTCCTCTAGATACATCTAATCTAGTTTGAGGATCGTAAATTTGAATTTTTTCTCCTGATACTTTGAAATCACTAAAGTTTTCAAATTCAAGATCATTAGTACAGCTTATGGATAGAAATAAAAAAATAAATAAACTTAGAGTTCTTTTCATTTATACAACATGCCAATCTTTTGAGTTTAGTGATAGATTCAATCCGTTAGAAATATTCTGAAGAATAGTTATATCTTGAATATGCTGTAATCTATCTTGTTTTTCAAACATAGTATTGAGTATAAATTCTTTCATTCCAGGCCAACCATAATGAGGTTCAAAAAAAGATATTTTTTTATTATTATCTGATTTTATCTCTGATTTCATTAGGTCAACTTGCACTGTTTCTTTTTTAAAGAATAAGTCTAATATTACACTCAATTCAGTTCGAGTTTCCATATCAAATTCCCATTCTGCAAAAAAATCTCCATAATCTAAAATAGCCGATCCTTTTGATTCTGTTGGGAATTTAGATTTTATTACTCCACTACTAGTAACTCTTTGAGGTGCAATTTTAAAAATTTTATTGAAAACATCAATGTACCAAGGAGATGCAGTGTATATACTAAATCCAGGCCACCAATTAGCTGATAATTTAAGCTTTGCTTTTTCCAAATTTCCAAATTCATTAGTTTCAAACATTTTTCCTAGATAACTAATAATTGGTAAATGTGACATTTCAAGATTAGGTATATAAATATTACTTTTAGAAGACATTTTAGAAATGATGTTTTTAGATTCAGAATTTTCCATTGATAATGGCATTTCAAATATGCAGTCTATATCTCTACTTAGTACATCACTTATAATTTTTCCATGCGATGAATCTGGAACACTTATAATTATCAAATCTAATTGCTTATCATCTATAAGTCGCATATAGTCTAAGGAAAATTTACAGTCTGTATTATTTATTAAAGTTTTTGCAGTAACTAGAGATTTCTCTGTTTTAGTAGAAACGTGGGAAATATTCAAATTTTCTATTTCGGATAGAACAGGTAAATAAGCATTTTTAACCCATGAACCAAATCCTATTATGCCAATTTTTTTATAAGTCATAAGTAAATTTTATATCATCGAAATATAATTGAGTTATTATTTATTAAATAAAACTAATCAAAAGAGAAAAATATGAACAATAAGAAATATATAAAAGGTACCAAAATATCAGATATAGATACG